>OHFQ01000810.1_pt1 | contig 13762 bp, 11 predicted proteins | sample 1567581 | NCBI WGS metagenome assembly OHFQ01 (sample SAMEA3879559, study PRJEB24766) | human gut metagenome | biome: human-associated habitat; feature: feces | place: USA | collected 1985/1987 | reverse complement strand
CTAAATTATCTATTAAAATACATAATTTCTTTGTAATGCCTTTACAATTTTTGTTTATTTTCACTATCGTTTGTGTATACAATATACTGTATCAGCTTCTTTTTATAACCTTTTCTGCCAGTTTTTCCAATGCCTGTCCATCTGCCTTTTTCATGACTGACCGGATTGTTACCATATCCTCACAAATAGTTATATTCTTCATATTCTCCAGATATGACTTCATCAACCTGCCGGATACCGGCCCCCACGAACCGTTTTCAATCACTGCCGCATAGCGGTTCTGGAAATTCTTCATTTTTAAATGATACAAAAAATCCTCCATGCATGGCATTAATCCACCATCATACGTAATGCCCGCAAGCACCAGCGCATCATAACGGAAGCTGTCCGCAACCGCTTGGGCCATATCTGCTCTTGCAAGGTCAAAAACAGCAACATTTTCTTCACCCTGCCCCTTCAATATAGAAGCAAAATGTTCAGCCACATATTTTGTATTGCCGTGAATTGATGAATATGCCACCACGACACCCTTTTCTTCCGGCTGATAACTGCTCCATTTTGCGTATTTATCCAAAAAGTATTCCAGACCACCGGTAAGCACCGGTCCGTGCAGCGGTGCAATTTTTTCAATATCAAGTACCGCTGCTTTCTTTAAAAGGCCCTGGACATTAGCACCGTACTTGCCGACAATATTAATAAAATACCTTCGTGCTTCCCCTGTCCACTCATGCTCCAGTACGTCCTGTGCTTTTCCTGCGGCATCATAAGTGCAGCTCTGTGACAATGCACCGAATCTGCCAAATCCGTCCGCTGAAAATAAAATCTTATCGGCTTCATCATATTCGACCATGACTTCCGGCCAGTGTACCATTGGTGCCATCACAAAATGCAGCGTATGTCTGCCAAGCTTTAACGTATCGCCTTCCTTGACTTCTAATATAGAAAGTTCTTCCGTATCCAGTTCAAAAAACTGTGGCAGCATGGCTACTGTTTTTGCATTTGCCACAACAACCGTTTCCGGATACTTTACCAGAAATTTCCGGATATTTCCGGCATGGTCCGGCTCTAAATGCGAAACAACCAGATAATCCGGCGCTTTTCCACCAAATGCTTCTTCCAGATTATCAAACCACGCATCTGTCGCCCGGTTATCCACCGTATCCATTACTGCAATTTTGCTGTCCTTAATCACATAGGAATTGTATGTCACCCCGTCCGGTATCCGGTACTGGCTCTCAAACAAATCGATGGTGGTATCGTCCACGCCCACGCCCAGAATGGCGCTGCTGATGTTCTTTACGCTCATAAGCACATTTCCTCTCTGTTATTGGTGTGTATGGTCTGCCATGGCCGGCAATTATTTTAAGAATCGTCTCAGTATAGCACAGTCTGCCGTCTTCGTCAACTATTTATCAGGCCGGATGGCCGAATGACGTTCTACTGCGGTAGATTATGTGGCAAAGTGACAAAATAATAATATAGATACGTTATATTTCCCCACTTTGCCAACTTGGCAAAGTGCTCATATCTGGCAAAGTGGTCAGTTTGCCAGCTCAGGCCAGTTTGCCACCCTGGCAAAGTGCATTTTTGACCGTCACTACGTCAATATTCTCCCACTTTGCCAGATGTCTCGCTGGTCTCAGAGAGTGCTTTCGGCAGCTCGTTCATGTCGTCTATCTCCAAAAGGGCGCTGGCGCTGGCCTCGTCGAGGCTCTGGACGCTGCGCAGCTTCCGGCTGATGGCCCGGCTGCGGACGCCGATGAGCTGGTCCAGCTCTTCGTCGGTCTGGCGCAGACGCTGCTGCATCTTGGAAAGCCCCTGCCCGAACTTGTCAAACTCGGTCTTCACCGCACCCAACAGCTGCCAGACCTCGCCGGAGCGCTTCTGGATGGCGAGGGTCTTGAAGCCCATCTGCAGGCTGTTCAGCAGGGCCGCCATGGTGCTGGGGCCTGCCACGTTGACCTGATAGTCCCGCTGCAAGACCTCCAGCAGCCCCGCGTTCACCACCTCGGCATACAGGCCCTCAAAGGGCAGGAACAGGATGCCGAAGGCCGTGGTATAGGGCGGCTCCACATATTTTTCCCGGATATCCTTTGCTTCGCTGCGCAGCACCAGTTCCAACGCGTGGCGGGCGTTTTCCACTGCCTGTGCATCGCCGGAAGCCTGTGCGTCCTGCAAGTGGGCGTAGGTATCGCCGGGGAATTTGGAGTCGATGGGCAGCCAGACGCTGTTGCCATCCACACCGGGCATACGGATGGCGTACTCCACCCGCTGGGTGCTGCCGGGGATGGTGGCCACGTTGGTGTCGTACTGCTCCGGTGCGAGGATCTCTTCCAGAATCGCGCCCAGCTGGATCTCGCCCAGAATGCCACGGGTCTTGACGCCGGAAAGTACCTGCTTCAGTCCGCCCACATCCGCGGCAAGGCTCTGCATCTCGCCCAAGCCCTTATACACCTGCTCCAGCTGGTCGTTGACCGCCTTAAAGCTTTCAGTCACCCGCTTTTGCAGCGCGTCCTGCAATTGCTCGTCCACGGTGTGGCGGATCTCGTCCAGCTTCTGGGCGTTCTGTGCCTGCATGGCGGCAAGACCGTCTGCCAGCGCTTTGCGCATTTCCTCCAGCTTGCGGGCGTTGGAGGCTTCCAGCCCCTGCAAACGCTGCTCCATGGTCTGCTGCTGGGTGTTCTGCCCTGCCGTCAGGGTACTGCTCATACCCTGCACTGCGGTTTGCAAGGTGTCGCTGATGTGCGCCATCGCGGCCAGATTCTGCTGTGCCTGCTGCGCCTGCTTTTCTTCCAGCACCCGCGCCTGTGCTTCCAGCTGCTGGCGCAGCCACTCCTTCAGGGCTTCATCATCCTGCCGGACGGCGGGCTTGCCGGTGCGGTACAGCAAAAGTGCCTGCAGCAGACAGATGGCTACCAGCAGAAGCGTATACAGTCCTGCCAAAAATTCCATAGACATTCTCCTTTAACTCAAAAATCCGGGTCTTGCGGTAATGGCAGACCCGGATCTGTTTATACTTCCTGATGCTTTACGATCTCCTGCGTAGTCTCCACCTGCTGGCCGTACAGACCCACACCGTCTACCTCCATCTCGCCTACCTGATTATCACAGGGGTCGGCGCGGAAAGAACACATGGGCGGGTCGAAGGGGGCGCAGATGTCGCTGTTAGCTACCATGCGGTCGGTGTCCAGATTGCCGAAGTAGTGCAGACGCATCTTCTCGTTGCCCGCACGCGCCATAGACGCACCGGCAGAGCAATCGGCGTACATCCAGCCCTTGGGGGCAATATAGAACATTGCCCAGTCGTGGCAGCCGGCTGTCTCCGGCCGTGCCACCATGCCGCTCTGCCACTTTGCCGGGATGCCTGCAATGCGGCAAAGGGTGATAAATGTAGCAGCCATCACGCCGCAATCGCCCCGGCGGCTGCGGGCGCAGTTATCGGTGATGTTCTCGTGCACAAAATACATGGGCTGGAAGTGGTAGTGCACGTTCAGGGTGACAAAATCATAAATGCGCTTTGCCTTCTGCACCGGGTCGGTGATGCCCTCGGTCAGCTGCGCAGCCAGTGCCTTCATATAGGGGGTAAAGGCGATGTGGGGCAGCTGCTCGGCGGTGTCGAAATCCGGCTGCACCGGGTCGGCGTGCAGCTCCAGCGGGGCGGCGTAGTGCGCGGTGCTGCGGTAGCTGTACTGTGCCCCAAAGCGGCAGTTCTCGGCAAGGTCTGTCTCCCAGTATGCGGTGCGCTGGGGTGCAGTTTCCGGGGCGATATAAGTGGGCTGCACGGTAAAGCTGTCCAGCGTGATATTACTCTGCGCCGGGCAGGCAGCGGGCAGCGGCAGCCACACCTTGACGTGCACGGTGTCTCTGCCTTCGGCCTTTGCGGCGGCAAGGGCACGGGCAAAGGTCTCATCGGTCATGCCGATGCTGGTGCGCAGGGTGATGTCTGCACTGACTGCACCGGTGCGCACCATCTGGTCGTGCTGGGGCTCAAAACGATCCCAGCTGCGCTCCGGAACGGGCGCGTTCAGCTGACGGGCGGCAAGGTCGGGATGGGTGGCCACCAGCGTTTCGGCAGCGCGGTAGATGTAGCGCTTCTGGCCTTCCACAAAGCGCCAGTCCATCTGTCCGGCAGCGTCCAGCGCGGCAAATTCCTCGGTGGTAAAGTCCCGCAGGGTGGCCTGCAGCCGGTTCAGCAGCTGCTCGGCAGTCAGGGTGTAGTCCTGCGGCAGACGGCGCAGAATTTCCCGGTGCGCCAGCAGACCCTGCCGCCATGCATCCACGCCGTGTGGGGTGGGGTTTACCGGCAGCGCACCCTGCGGGTGCAGGGGCTGGTTCTGGCTGGCAGTCCAGTCCTCGGCCAAGCAGGCATCGATGCGCGCAATGGCGGCGTTGTAGTAGCCCGCCTCCTTCAGGCGGCGGATATCGTCCGGCAGCTCCATGTTCAGGTATGCAAAACAGGTATTCCAGTCCTTCATATTCTCTACTCCTTTTCCCACAGCAGAATGCCGCGCCCGGCATACGGCTGCATCTGCCAGTACAGATGCGCCGCTCTGTGCATTCTTGTCCCTTTATTGTATCACAAATGAGGGGGATGTCAAAGCAATTTCTGTGCAGTCCGCTTCTTGTACCATACGGCAAATTCTGCTATACTGAAACCTATCCGGGAGTGGAAAGAGAATGCGGGCAATTTTTTGGCCCGCCGAGGATGAAAGTATGGATAAGATCATCATTCGGCCTATGACGCCGGAGGACTGGGGCGCGGTCTCCAGAATTTATGTTGAGGGCATTGCCACGGAATACGCAACCTTCCAGACCGAATGCCCGCCCTACACCGCGTGGGACGCTTCCCACACAAAGGAGTGCCGTCTGGTCATTCTTTCCGGCGGAGTGCTGGCGGGGTGGTGCGCCCTGCACCGGGTAGACCCCCGCTGGTGCTACCGGGGCGTGGCTGAGGTAAGCATTTATGTAGGCGAGCAGTTCCGCGGGCACGGGCTGGGCTTCCAGCTGTTGAGCGCCCTGTGCGCCGCTGCCGAAAAAGCCGGGTACTGGACGCTGCAATCCACCGTTTTGCAGGACAACGCCGCCAGCCGTGCGCTGCACGCCAAGTGCGGCTTCCGGCTGGTGGGACGCCGGGAACGCATTGCGCGGGACTGCCACGGCCGCTGGCTGGACACCTATCTGATGGAGCGCCGCGCCGCCGCAGACGAGCCGGAGGGGTTCAAAAAGCTGTGACCAGCCGCTTGGCGCAGAATTATTTTTATTTGCAGACAGGGAAAATCTGCGGATTTTCCCCCTCTGCCTTTTCACGGCGTATATAGTATAAAGCAGAAGGAGCCGCTGCACTTTTGGGGTGCAGCGGCTCCTGTTATTTGCAATAATTCAATTTTACCACTCGTCGTATTCGCCGTTGGCGTTTTTGGCGGCAGCCACACGGCTGCGCTTGAACATACTTTCCACCACAGCGCAGTACTTATCGGCAAGGCAGACAATGATAGCTTCGCGGCAGCTGGGCACATGACGGAAGGTCAGCGGCCACATATGGCTGGAAATGATGCTCTGTTCCTTTTGGGTGATATGGAACACCTGTTCTGCATTGACGCAGGCACGACCCGGATGGGAGAAGCCGTGCATCTCGAACAGGCGGCGGATGCCGTGGAAGGTGCCTTTTTTGTGCCAGTCATACAGGTAAAAATCGTGCAGGAAAGCTCCGACAGCCAGCGAGGTCTCGTCTGCACCCAGATGCAGGCGGTGGTTCAGCCAGCAACTGACCAGCACCACGTTCTTGCAGTGCTGATAGGTGGTAACGTCCCCGTGCTGGATGAACTCCCGCATCTGCTGCACCTTGGGGTTCTGATCGTATTTTTCCAGAATGGCATAAAGCTGTTCGCGTTCCGTAACAGAAAGCTGCATGAGCAAAATTTCCTTTCAACTCAAAATGTCAGGAGCGGAGCTGCACCGGGTTGGAATTGCCGAAGTTTTCGGCCTTGGAGGGGTTTGCCCGCTTGAGGGTCAGATCCACCAGATACTGCTTGCCATCGCCCAGTTCTTCCAGCTGAGCAAGCTTTGCATTGGCAGCGGCTTCGTCCGGGTACCACTGGATCAGGAAGAAGTTTTCCGCTTCTACCCCGTAGTACAGCCAGAAGCCATCTGCCCGCAGCAGATCGTCCAGATGATCCACCTCTTCGCCGTCCGGCAGGCCAAGACCTTCCTCTGCGTAGAGGTTTTCCGGCTCCACCTGCAGCATCTCAATGACCTGAATGGAGCTTTGCAGATACTCGTCCTGCGAGGTGCTCTTATCCGAGCGCTCCCAGCCGGTGAGAAATGCCTGCATGAGCAGATCGCGCACCTTGATGCGCGGCAGTGTGGGATCCATAACCATTTTTGTTTCCTTCTTTCGTGGTTTTATCCCCGTTGGACAGTATACGGCATACGCCTGTGCAAGTCAACGGTTTATTTGTGAATTTTTTGTAGGTATGACTAAAATTTACACACGTTTTTCCTGTTTCAGTCGGTTATCTCAGGCGTGGAAGGAAAAGGTATCGTTCAGCCATTCCACCGCAAGCTGCACCCAGCGGTTGCGGTGGGTGCTGTCGGCGTCCACCTCCGGGGTGGAGATGCTGGTGCCGTGGCAGCCCTTTTCAAACAGGTGCACTTCGCATGGCACGCCTGCCTTGTGCAGGGCGCTGAGCAGCAGCAGAGTGTTTTCCACCGGGACGGTCTCGTCCTCCATGGTATGCCAGACGAACACCGGTGGTGTGGCGGGGGTGATCTTATCCTCCAGCGTAAAGCGCTGGTGGGCGGCAATATCCTGCGTACCGGTCAGCTGCACAAAGCTGTCCCTGTGGGCGTATTCCCCGGCGGTGACCACCGGGTATGCCAGCAGCAGGGCGTTGGGCCGCGGCTGGTCTGCCATGCCGGGGATTTCCCACACTGCACCGGACAGTGCCAGATGCCCGCCGGCAGAAAAGCCGCACAAAGCGATCTTATCCGGCAAAATATTCCATTGTTCTGCGTGCTGCCGCACAAGGCCGATGGCCTGTGCCAGCTGCCGCATGGGCAGCGCATCCCGGGCGCTCTCCCCTACTGCGTAGTGCAGTACCGCCGTGTGATACCCGGCCGCCGCAAATTGCAGCGCTACGGGGTCGCTCTCTCGGGGGCTGACGTGGGTATAGCCGCCGCCGGGCACCACCAGCACCAGCGGGCGCTGCCGGAAATGCGGCATGGTCTCCACGCTCTCCCGCAGGTAGAGCGTCAGCGTACCGCCGCCGGTCAGTTCCAGTTGTTCAAGCTGCATTCAAGCATCCTCCTTATAGAATCCGTGCCGTCCCTCCGGGTGCGCCGCAATAAATTCTGCGCACAGGTCGGCACAAATACGGCACAGCTCCGGGCAGGGGCGCTTTTTATAATAGTCTGCAGTGCGTTCCTCTGCCGCTGTGCCCCCGGTAGGGGCAGCACCCGCCTTTGCCAGCAGTTCCCGGCAGATGATGCTGCCGCCGTTGCGGGCGCGGTACTGCTCTGCCGCCTGTTGCACCAGTGCGTACATCCGGGATTTATCTTTGGGGTCTGCGGGGTCTGCATAGACCATGCTCAGCACAGTCACCACGCCGCAGAACGCCCCGCACACCTCCCGCATCCGGCCAATGCCTGCGCCAAACCCTGCGGAAAGGCGCAGCGCCATCTCCTCGGTCAGGCCAAGCTGGGGTGCAAACGCCGCCACCACGCTTTGACTGCAATTATAGCCCTTTAAGAACCATGCGTAGGCGGCATCGCCCTGTTTTGACATTTTCTCACATCCTTCCGGCATACTCGCTCCATTATAGCACAGTCTGCGCAAAAGTGGAAAAGCTTTTCAGGAAAAATTTCGTCCTTCATATAAGAAACGATCCGGGCGCGCCGTTTCGTGCACCGGGGCAGCAAATCTTTTACTTTTTTAACTTTTTATGAAAAGCCTTGATTTTCCCTGCAAGTCGTTGTATATTAGCACTCAGAAGTTATGAGTGCTAAGCATCCCGGCAGTTTACCGGGTACAGCGCACCAAATATGTGATAAAAGAGGTTTTGTATTATGGCCAAGAAAGAATTTCAGGCAGAGAGCAAAAAACTGATGGACATGATGATCAACTCCATCTATACCAATAAAGAGATCTTCCTGCGGGAGCTGATTTCCAACGCTTCAGACGCCATCGACAAGCTGTATTATAAGAGCCTGACCGACACCTCCGTGGGCATGAACAAGGGCGATTTCCGCATCCTCATCACCCGCGATAAGGAAAACCGCATCCTGACCGTGGAGGATAACGGCATCGGTATGACCAAGGAAGAGCTGGAGCAGAATCTGGGCACCATTGCTCACTCCGGTTCTCTGGATTTCAAGAAGGACAACAAGGACGAGAACATTGATATCATTGGTCAGTTCGGCGTGGGCTTCTACTCCGCCTTTATGGTGGCCGATAAGCTGACCGTCATCTCCAAGGCTTACGGCTCGGACGAGGCTTGGCAGTGGGAGTCCTCCGGTGTGGACGGCTACGAGATGACCCCCGCCCAGAAGGATACCGTGGGCACCCAGATCATTCTGCACATCAAGCCGGATACCGACACTGAGAAATACGACAACTTCCTGGACGAATACGGCATCGTGGCCATCGTGAAGAAGTACAGCGACTATGTGCGCTACCCCATCCAGATGGAACGTGAAAAGAGCCGCCAGAAGCCGGAACCGGACCCCAAGCCCGAGGACTACAAGCCCGAGTGGGAGACCTACACCGAGTTGGAGACCCTGAACAGCATGATCCCCATCTGGAAGAAGCAGAAGAGCGAAGTGACCGACGAGGAGTACAACAGCTTCTATAAGGATAAGTTCGGCGATTACGCCGATCCTGCCCGGGTCATCGTGAGCCGCACCGAGGGCACTGCCAACTACAACGCCCTGCTGTTCGTGCCCAGCCACCGTCCCTACGACTTCTACACCAAGGACTACGAGAAGGGTCTGGCTCTGTACGCATCCGGCGTCCTCATCATGGAGAAGTGCGCCGACCTGCTGCCCGACTACTTCAGCTTCGTCAAGGGCATCGTGGACAGCCAGGACCTGAGCCTGAACATCAGCCGTGAGATGCTGCAGAAGGACAGCCAGCTGAAGCTGATCCACAATGCACTGGAAAAGAAGATCAAGAACGAGCTGCACGCCATGCTGAACAATGACCGTGCAAAGTACGAGGAGTTCTGGAAGGAGTTCGGCCGTCAGATCAAGTTTGGTGCTTACTCTGACTACGGTATGCACGCCGAGCTGCTGCGCGACCTGCTGCTGTTCTGGTCTGCCAAGGAGCAGAAGATGGTCACCCTGCAGGAGTACATCGACAAGATGCCCGCCGAGCAGAAGTACATCTACTTTGCCGCAGGCGACTCTACCGACCGTCTGGCAAAGCTACCCTCCGCAGAGCTGGTGCTGGACAAGGGCTTTGACGTGCTGCTGCTGACCGAGGACGTGGACGAGTTCTGCCTGCAGATCCTGCACAGCTACCCCCGCAAGGATGCCGAGGGCAAGGACGGCACCGTGGAGTTCAAGAACGTCAACAGCGGCGATCTGGGCCTTGAGACCGAGGACGAGAAAAAGGCCGCTGAAGATGCCACCGCCGAGAACAAGCCCCTGTTCGATGCCATGAAGGACGCTCTGGACGGCAAGGTCAAGGAGGTCAAGGTCTCCACCCGCCTGAAGGATCACCCCGTCTGCCTGAGCGCTGACGGCCCGCTGTCCATTGAGATGGAGAAGGTGCTGTCCAAGCAGCCCGGCAGCGAGGGCGTGAAGAGCGACAAGGTGCTGGAGCTGAACGTGAACCACCCCGTGTTTGCCGCCCTGAAGGCCGCACAGGAGGCTGGCGACACCGAGAAGCTGAACAAGTACAGTACTCTGCTGTACGCACAGGCACAGCTGATCGAGGGTCTGCCCGTGGATGACCCCGCCGCTTACGCCGAAGCCGTTTGCAGCCTGATGAAGTAAGTTTTTATGGAGAGGCCGTTGTGCATTTGCGCAGCGGCCTCTTTTTGTGTCAACGATTTTAAATGGCCTCCGCGTGCGCTTTGGCCATCTTCAGCGGAAGAGATATTTTTAATTTTTCGCTTGTCGCGGTCTGCGGACCGCGACAAGCGCATTTTCACGGGATAGAAATACCCCCTTAACAAAAAGGCCGCGCTCCGCTATAATAGAGTGGAACGCGGTCTTATATTTTTATCTTTCTGTGAAAGGAATTCTGTTTCATGGAACCGAGAAAACATTATTTTGCAAAAATCCCCACCATTGCCATCTTTATCGTGATGGCGATGTCCGGGCCGTTGGGGGTGCTGCTGTTCATCCTGAAGGGCATCGACCAAAAGATGCAGAAGGAGGAGCAGGAAGCCGCCCGCGCCCGGGGCGACTACCGCCCCGACCTTGAGCCGGAGCACACGCAGAAGGGCGAGCCTGTCTACGGTAACGATGTGCCCACCCATGAGCAGAAAAACGCTAAAAAGTGGCACAATACCATTGCCACCCTCTGCACCATCATGGGTGCGGTCTTTCTGCTTGCCGGCGTGACGAATGCGGTGGACGTCCTGGAGATCTGGCGGTTTTACCCGAGCTTCAGCGGCCTGTTTGCGAATATCGCCATGGTCATTGGCGGCGGCGGTGCGCTGCTGACCGGCCTGCGGATGAACCACACCCACAAGCTGGAGCGGCTGCTGGACAAGGTGGTAGGCGAACGGGATAACATCCCCCTGCCGGAACTGTTTGCCGCTGCCGGGGTGGACGCCGCCCGGGGACGCACTGCGGTGAAAAGCGCCATTGAGCACGGATACTTCGGCGCGGATGCCTATATTGACAACCGCACCGACACGCTGGTGGTGCGGGGCGCGGCACCGCAGCCTAAAAAGCCCGCACAAGCTCCGGCACCTAAAGCCCGGCCTGCCACAGAGGACGAGTACGCCGCCCTGCTGCGCCAGCTGCGGGAGGTGAACGATGCCATCCCTGACCCGGTGATGAGCGCGAAGATCTCCCGGCTGGAAGAGGTCAGCGGACGCATCTTTGCGCTGGCGCAGAAAGACCCGGACAAAAAAGCGCAGCTGCAAAAGTTTATGAACTACTATCTGCCCACCGCGCTCAAGCTGTTGAACACCTACGCCAGCCTTTCCGGGCAGGCAGTGGAGGGCACGAACATCACCGAAGCCAAACACAGCATCGAACGCAGCATGGACCTGCTGGTGACCGCCTTTGAAAACCAGCTGGACAAGCTGTTCCAAGCCGATGCGCTGGACGTGAACGCCGACATTGCCGCACTGGAAGGAATGCTGAACCTTGACGGCCTGACCGGCAGCGAATTTACCCACTGAACCACATCCCCGCACCCGATGGCTGCATCGGTGCGGGGATGTTTTTTTGTGCAAAGTGCAATTTTCCATCCCGTCTTTTTTGGGCGCTGCGCTCAAAATTCCGGGATTTGTGTGCATTTATGCCAAGCATTTTGATTTGCCGGAAAAATTTTTATTTTATTTGTTCGGCAGCAACTAATCGGGCTGCGCGGGTGTTTTTTGCAACTTTTCATCGAGATGCAACAATAACACATGGTTTTTTGCGTTGTGTTTGACTATTATAGAAGCAGCTACGGCAGCTGCGAACGGCTGCATCGACTTTTCCGATCATAATAGTAGGAGGAAATTTCCATGATGAAGTCCATTTCCACCTGGAAGCAGGAGCTGACCGAGGGCGCACACGCTGCGCGTCTGGCTGCGCTGTACTGCTGCACCCCCAACGAGACCCCTGCACAGGCAGCCCGCTATGCGGCTGTTCTGAACGGGTTAGAGACCACCTTCGGCGCACATACCGAAGCCGGTCTGTATAGTGCCCCCGGCCGCACCGAGATCGGCGGCAACCACACCGACCACCAGCACGGCCGTGTGCTGGCAGGCAGCGTGAATATTGATATGATCGCTGCTGCCGCCCCCAACAGCCTGAACCAGCTGCGCGTGCAGAGCGAGGGGTACGACCTGTGCGTCATCGACCTTGACGACCTGACCGCCCGCAAGGAGGAGGAGAACACCACCGCTTCCCTGCTGCGCGGCGAGTGCGAAGCCTTCCGTCAGCGCGGCGCAAAGCTTTCCGGTCTGGACGTGTACATCTCCTCCAACGTGCCCAAAGGCAGCGGTGTTTCTTCCTCTGCCGCCTTTGAGGTGCTGGTCGGCGTGATCTTGAACGACTGCTTCATGGCAGAAAAGGTCTCCCCCATCGCCATTGCACAGATCGGCCAGTGGGCAGAGAACGTCTACTTTGGCAAGCCCTGCGGCCTGATGGATCAGATGGCCTCCAGCGTGGGCAACATTATCACCATCGACTTTGCCGATCCTGCCCACCCCGATGTGGAGCCGGTGCAGGTGGATTTCTCTCAGGCAGGCCTTGCCCTCTGCATCCTGGATTCCGGTGCAGACCACGCCGACCTGACCGATGAGTACGCCGCCATTCCCAACGAGTGCCGCGCCGTGGCCGCTGTCTGCGGCGGCGAAGTCCTGCGGGATGTGCCCTTTGAGACCTTTATTGCAAATCTGCCCGCATGCCGCAAACAGTGCGGTGACCGTGCCGTGCTCCGGGCCTTCCACATCTACGCCGACAACCAGCGCGTTGCCCGGCAGGTAAACGCCCTGCGCGCCGGGGATTTTGAGACCTTCCTGCAGCTGGTCAACGAATCCGGCACCAGCAGCTGGGAATACCTGCAGAACGTCATCCCTGCCGGGTACAAAGAGCATCAGGAAGTGGCTGTGACCATTGCCGCCGCAAAGCATTTCCTGAACGGCGCGGGCGCTGTCCGCGTTCACGGCGGCGGCTTTGCCGGCACCGTGCAGGCCTTTGTGCCGCTGGAGAAGCTGGATGCCTTCAAGGCTGAGATGGAGGCCATTCTGGGCGCAGGCAAGTGCCACATCCTCTCCATCCGTCCGGAAGGAGGTGCCGTGCTGTGATCTCTACTGCCATTCAACAGCTCGTCAACTATGGGCTGGACACCGGGCTCATCCTGCCCGATGACGAAATCTACATCCGCAACCAGCTGCTGATGACCATGCAGCTGGACAGCTTTACCGAGCCCGAGGGGGATGTCTGCTACACCGACCTCGAGAACATCCTGAAAACGCTGGTGGACGATGCCGTGGCCCGGGGCGTGTGCGAGGACAATTCCACTGCCCGCGACCTGTTTGACACCAAACTGATGGGCGTGCTGACCCCGCGCCCCTCCATTGTCCGCGCCAACTTTGAGGAGCGGTACGAGGAAGAAGGCCCCCAGGCCGCCACCGACTGGTTCTATAAATTCAGCCAGGATACCGATTACATCCGCCGCTACCGCATCAAGCGGGACGTGAAGTGGGTCACCAAGACCCCCTACGGCGATCTGGACATCACCATCAACCTCTCCAAGCCGGAGAAAGATCCTAAGGAAATCGCGAAGCTGAAGAATGCGCCCAGCGTCGGCTATCCGAAGTGTATGCTGTGTGTGGAAAATCCTGGCTATCATGGTCGCAGCAACTTCCCGGCGCGGCAGAACCACCGCATGGTGCCGCTGTCGCTCGCGGGGCAGACGTGGTATCTGCAGTATTCGCCGTATGCGTATTACCCGGAGCATTGCATCGTGCTGAACAGCCAGCATGTGCCGATGCGCATTTCCCGCGGCACATTTGATCGCTTGTTTGACTTCGTGCAGCAGTTCCCGCACTATATGCTCGGCTCGAATGCGGATTTGCCGATTGTCGGCGGG
>OHFQ01000809.1_pt1 | contig 13771 bp, 10 predicted proteins | sample 1567581 | NCBI WGS metagenome assembly OHFQ01 (sample SAMEA3879559, study PRJEB24766) | human gut metagenome | biome: human-associated habitat; feature: feces | place: USA | collected 1985/1987 | reverse complement strand
AAAAAGGAGTTCCACAACAACTTCAATGTGCTCATCGTGGCAGAAAAATACCAGACCGGTTTTGACGAACCGCTGCTCCACACCATGATCGTGGACAAAAAGCTGAAGGGCGTCAAGGCGGTGCAGACCCTCTCCCGCCTGAACCGTACCTGTCCCGGCAAAACCGACACTTTTGTGCTGGATTTTGTGAACAAGGCAGAGGACATCCGGGAGGCCTTCCAGCCGTTTTATCAGGAAACCTTTCTGGAGCAGGAGGTCAACACCGACCTCATTTACAAGACCCAGAAGGAGCTGCGAAGCTTTGCCGTCTATTCCGATGCAGACGTGGAAGCCTTTGCCAAGGAGTATTTCCGCAGCACCAAGCAGGATAAAAACGCCGTGGGCCGCATGAGCAGCGTCTTGAAGCCGGTGGCAGACCGCTACAACCAGAAAACGCAGGCCGAGCGGTACCAGTTCCGCCGCTTGCTGCGCAGCCTTGTCAAGTGGTACGGCTACGTTTCGCAGGTGGCACGGATGTTCGATGAAGAGCTGCACAAGGAGAACGTATTCTGCGCTTACCTGCTCAAACTGCTGCCGCCGGACGAGGTCTCTCCGCTGGATCTGGAGGGCAAATTGCAACTGGAGTATTACAAGCTGCAAAAGACCTTTGCCGGTGCCATCGAGTTGGAACACGCAAAGGGCGTCTACGAGCCGGTCACCCAGAAGGGCGCTCTCGGCCACGACCCCAAGGAGCCGCTGGACGAGATCATTTTGAAGATCAACGAGAAGTTCAAGGGCGAGTTCACCAACGCCGACCGGGTGCTGCTTACCGCCCTGCATGACCGTCTGCTGGCCGACCCGAAATTGGCAAAGCTGGCGCGCAGCTCCGACCCGCAGATCTTTACCGAGAGCATCTTCCCCAAAGCCTTTGACACTGCCGCACAGGACAGCTATCTCGAAGCACAGGACACCTTCTCTTCCTTGTTTGAGGATACCAGCAAGTACAAGGCTATTATGTCAGCTCTGGCAGAGTGGCTGTATGGAGAATTCCGCAAGAAGTAAAACAGTTTTCCTTTTTATTTGCTTAAAACAGCCTGCATCCACGGGATGCAGTTCAAGGGTTTGGGTGCTCCCCAACAAGTATTTTGCAAAGCAAAATAAGCAGATGTATATACGTCTGCATTGCTTGTTACAACTCTCCGGGGACAGATCCTGTACACCGGTATCTTTCATCTTGTTCCCAGCATTTCCATCCATTATAATAGAGCCGGTGTCATTTTGAAGCACGGGAAAAGCAGTAGGACGTATGAAACCTCGGCGGCGCTGCACAGACCCAAGCTACATTTGAAAAGCTGAGAAATCATACTGGCAGAACAGCAAAACACCCGCCCATGTATCGTGTGCAAAGCACAGTATATGGGCGGGTGTTGTTGTTTGATTGTGGTTAGTTTGCACTTTCAAAACGGGTCGAAACAGAGTTTTTGCGGTGTTCCGTCCAGCAGATACCGGATATAGAGACGGCCGTTTTCCATTTCCACCTGCACTTGCGTGGCACGCTCAAAGAGGGTGCGCAGGCGGCGGTACTCTGCCCGCTGCGCTTGTGTGTAGCGGGACGGCATATCCGAGGTAAGGAACACATTGCCCAGCAGGGCATTGAGCGTGGCAAGGGTGTGCTTTTGTTCTGCCGTCAGCTTGCAGTTTTCCTCCCGGAGAAAGAACACATCCGGGTCGCTGCCGTAGGCGCGGCCATTGAGCTGCCGCCGGAATACAGTGTTGTTGATGGCCTGTTTTGTGGACACCCGCTCCCGGTGGAACAGGCGCATATACCACACATCGTTCCAGTCCAAGCTCACGTCACAACTGACACGGCAGTAATCCACCAGCCCGAAGGCAGGCATCACCGGTACACCGCAGCCGAGGATGGTCTTTTGCCCGCACCAGCTGCGCAGCAGCTCCATAGCACGGTACATTCTGCCCGCCCGGCTCTCGCGGGCGTTGCCAAAGGGAGCAGCGCCGTATAGAAAATCCAGCTTGACAAGGTCGAAGCCCCAATCGTTCAGCACCCGGTCAAACACCCGGCGCAGATAGTCCAGCACGGCCGGGTTGTCGATATCCAGTGCATAAAAGCTGCTCCAGTTGCTGCCGCAGCACCATGGCGCACCGTTCACCTTCAGCAGCCAGTCCGGGTGCTGCCGGAAAAGGGCAGAGTCCTTTTCGCACACAAAGGGTGCAAGCCATAGCCCAGCCTGAAAGCCAGAGGCGTGAATTTCCTGCACCATGCCTTTCAGCCCGTGGGGGAATTTCTGCGTATCCGTTTCCAGCCAATCCCCTACCTTCGGCTCCCAGCCATCATCGATCTGGAACAGGTCTCCCGGGCAAAGCAGGCTGCGACATCCGGTCAGGTCCTCCCGAATGGTATCCTCGGTGATGTCCTGATAGCGGTTGTACCAACTGGAATAGCCTGCCAGCTTTTTCTCCGTCCGAGGGCGTATGCCCATCGCCTGAAACCAGCCGTCGAACACCTCGACCTCGCTGCCCTCGGCAAAAAACAGGTTGAAGAGTGGGAAACTGCCGCCGGGATGCTCCATCCCGGTGCAGTCCCGCTCCAATGTCAGCAGGGCTTTGCCGCTGTCGTAGCGGAGGATGGTGTAGCCCGGGGTCTCGTCCAGCGATGCCACCAACCGGAACTGCTTGCCCTTGCGGAAATAGCAGTAGGAAAAGCCGTGGCTCTGCCCCTTTTGATGCCCATAAGGCGCAAAATGATAATCGCCGTAGCGGTCAAAGGCGTATTTCTTGCGCAGAAAGCCGGGGATGTGGTCGGTGCCGCGCAGCTTGCCGTTCCGGTCAAGCTCCGGGCTGTAGGTCCATGTCTGGTAGCCGTTCATGAACAGACGCTCGTCTGCTTCCATCGTCCACGGCAGCTCGGCACGCACCGTTTTCAGCGTCCCGGCGGGCAGGTCTGCCGTCAGATGCAGCGTACCGCCATTCTCCGTGACCGTGCAGCTGCCCTTTCGTGTGCCGCCGGAGGTTTCCGCATACCAGTGCAGGGTCTCAGTCATGGTGCGTTTCCTCCCCATGGAGCTGTGCGCTGATCTCGGCAGCGCGGGCATCGGTCAGAACGAACTTGTTGCGGAACAGCACCAGCACACCTGCCAGCACCAGCATGGGCAGAACCGTCATCATCAGGCGCAGACCCAGCAGCGTTCCGGCGCTTTGTACTGCCACCGGGCCGGTCTCTTCCGTGTTGCCCACAAGACCGATCAGGTCCAGCCCGATACCGGTCAGGAATACCGCCACACCGGAGGCAGCCTTGACCACAAAGGTCTGCATGGAAAAGATAACGCTCTCCTCCCGGCGTCCGGTCTTGAGCTGGCCGTAATCCACGCTGTTGGAAAGGAACAGGGTGGTCAGCACGCTCAGCATCCCGTTGCAGGCAAACACCACCACGCCCGGAATGCACAGCAGGGCAAGGCTGTGGGACAGGCCGGTCAGGCAGAACACCAGCAGCATGCCGTAGCCGCACAGCGCCAGCAAAAGGCTCAGGTGAAATACCTGCGTACTGCTGAACTTTTTGCGCAGCAAGGGGTAAAGCACCATCATGCCGAGGATCTGCGCCGCACCGCCCACGGTGGAAAACAGGGTGTAGGTGGCTTTCCAGCCTGCACCGCCAAGGTCGTACTTGAAGAAATAGATGATGAAGTTGGAGGTAAGGTACAGCGCCGAATTGATCAGCACGATACTGCCCACCACTACCATAGCCTGATCGTTGCGGAACAGGGCGGAGAACATCTCCTTTACGGTGGCAGTCTTCATCTCACTGGGGGTGGTTTCCTGCATGGCGGCGCAGCAGACCAATTCCGTCACCACAAAGAGCACTGATACGATCAGCGCCACCCAGCGGAAGCCTGCACGCTCGCTGTCGCCGCCAAGGGCTCCCACCAGCAGCATGGTGAACATGGCAATGAGTGCCGAACCAACGCCCGCACAGGTACGCCCCACCATGGAAAGGTTCTCCCGGTCTTTTGGGGTACGAGTCACGGCGGGGATCATGGACCAGTATGGGATATCCATCATGGTGTAGGTGACGCCCCACAGGATGTACACCACGCTGAAATAGACCATCAGCGCTGCTTCGTCCAGCACCGGGGCGGCAAACAGGGCGTAGAGCACCAGCGCATTGAGCAGCGTGCCGGAAAAGATCCACGGACGGAAACGCCCCCAGCGGGTACGGGTCTTTGCCACCAGAACGCCCATAAAGGGGTCATTGAAGGCATCAAAGAACCGGGCTGCCATGAGCACCAGCCCCACAAAGCTTGCCGAAAGCCCCAGCACATCCTGATAATAATACATGACGTAGGAAGCCGACAGGGCATATACCATATCCTTGCCCACGGCACCAATACCGAACGCGGTTTTCTGTTTCAGGGTCAGTTCCATACAGCATCCTCCTTTTCGATGGTGAACCGCAGCACAACGGGCTGGGTCTGCGGTGCAGAAACGGTCAGCACGGATTCTCCGGCAGTGCCCACGGTGCGCAGATAAGTACCGGTCATGCCGCCCTCTGCCACGGCGGTCTGCGGGCCGACAAGGGCGGCGCTGCCCTCCACCGTAAACTGCACCGGGAACTGTGCGTAAGGGGCGGGAATGCCGTTCTCGTCCAGAATCCGTACCCGCACAGCGGCCATATCGTAGGTGTCCTGCTCCCGCAGGGTCGTCCGGCTGGCCTTGACCTCCAAGTGCAGCTTTGCACTGGGGCAAAGGGTCACGCTGCGCACCACGTTGCCGTCCTGCACGGCATCGAACCGCCAGCGGGTGGCTTCGCCGCCCCAGTTGCCCACATATTTGCCGTAAAGCGCCACGCCATCCTCAAAGGTCATTTTGTAGTGCAGCATACACCAGCCGAATTTGACCTTGTAAGCCAGCGGCAGTCCCGCTAAGCCATATTTCCCGGCGGCCAGCAGGCAGTCCCGCACAGCGGCTGCCTTGGAGGGGGAAAAGTGCTCCTGCGTTTCCAGCAGCTCACCGATGGTATCGTCCATCACAAAGGGCGGATGCGGCAGTGCTGTCCACTCGCTTTGGCGCAGGGCGGTAACGAACACATCGTTTTTGTACAACTTGACCTGCTGGGCATTGCTGAAAACGTATGCCGTGCCCAGCTGCCCGGCGGGGTTATCGCCGATGTCCATGGAGGAACTGACCGCCAGAACCGGGTCAGCATCACCCTGACTGGCATAGACCGCCGCCGCCAATTTGGGGTTACGGAAGCTGTCCAGCACGCCGTGGTAGCAGATGCGGTCCCCGGAGCCAAAGTCCTTGTGGGTCTGGTAGTCGAACATACACCAGCCAAAGCACCCGGCGTGCTCTCCGCTGGCATAGGCGGCGTTCTGCACCCGGACGTGCCGCAGAGCGTGTTCCTGCCGGTGCGGGCCATCGTCAAAGGCTTTGGTGGGGTACATATGACCATTGCATTCCGATATGAGCAGCGCCTTGCCCATATCCGGGGTCACGTCCTTTTTGGGCTTAGCGCCGGGCGTTACGCCGTTGTGGGAAAAATCGTTGTAGGCGTAGACGTCCTCCAGCAGATGGCTCTTTTCCAGATACCGCACGCCAGAAGTGGCACGGCTGGGGTCCAGCTGATGGGCGATTTTGTTGGTGCGGGTGTAGAAGGCATCGTCATCCACGCTTTCGTTGATGCGCACACCCCACAGGATGATGCTGGGGTGATTGCGGTTCTGCAAGAGCATCTCCCGCAGCATCTCACAGGCGGCATCCTTCCAGTTGTCGTCCCCGATGTGCTGCCAGCCCGGCAGTTCAGTGAACACCAGCAGACCCCGCCGATCGCACTCATCCAGAAAATATTGGCTTTGGGGGTAGTGGCTGGTGCGCACAGCGGTGCAGTGCAGCTCCTCTTGCAAAATGCGGGCATCCTCCCGCTGCAGGCTTTCCGGTGCGGCGTAGCCGATGTAAGGGTAGCTCTGGTGCCGGTTCAAGCCGCGCAGAAAGGTCTTTTTTCCGTTGAGGTAGAAGCCGTCCGCCCGGAACTCTGCCGTGCGGAAACCAAACGTCACCTGTTTGCGGTCGATGGTCTGTCCGGCTGCATTCAAAAGCTCTGCAATGGCATGATGCAAAACCGGGTGCTCTGTATCCCACGGCTGTGCGTCCGGCACAGAAAGCTGCATCTTCCCGGTTTCTGCCGCCTGTGCGGTCTGCTCTGCCAGCAGGGTACCGTCTGCGGTCTCCAGCCGGATGCGGACCGCCACGGCTGCGGGCGCAAGCTCTGCCGTCCACTGCACCACGGCGTCATGCAGGGTGGGCGTGTAGACGAACAGGTCGGTCAGGCGGCTTTCTGCCGCAGCCTCCAGCCAGACCTCCCGGTACAGCCCGCCGTAGGTCAGGTAGTCGATGACAAAGCCAAAGGGCGGGATAGCCGGGTCTTCCCTGGTGTCCAGCTGCACGGTGAGCAGGTTTTCGCCTTCCCGGTCAACAAGATCGGTGATCTCCACCGCAAAGCCGGTATAGCCGCCCCGATGCTGCCCGGCTAGCTTCCCATTGACCCGCACCACCGCCTGATGAGCAGCGCCGTCAAAGCGGACAAACAGCCGGGGCGCAGCCTGCACCGGCGGCACCCGGAACCGTTTGCGGTAGCCGCAGACCATCTCGTAATCGGCCGGAGAGGCATAGTGCAGCGGCACCTCCCGGCAGGTATGGGGCAAGCGGACGGCTTGTTGTTTTGGCACCGGCAGCCCCTTGCCAAAGGCCTCTGTCCAGTGTCGTGTAAACTCCCATCCATCGCAAAAGCTGTGTTTCATCGTGGCAGCACTCCTTCCAGTAAAATCGAGATCATTTCCTCCAGTACAGCCACATACTGCACCCCGCTTTCTGCCAGACTGCGGTCTGCCAGAAAACTCTCGATGGATGCGGTGATCATCTGCCGCAGCACCGGCAGGGATACCGGACGCATGACCCCTTCAGCCACAGCCTGCTCCAGCAGCACCATGGTGGGCTCCCACCCGTTTTCCAGCTGACTGCGCACCCGCGCCGCCACCACCGGGTATTTCTCGTCCAGTTCCTTCATCTGTCGCAGATCCAAAGCGGCGTATTCTGCCGGCATAGCAATGATAACTGCCCGCAGCTTTTCCTGCAAAGTACCGCTGCCCGCCAGAATCTCCTGTTTGCAACGGTGGATCTCTGCAAAGGCGTGGTCTACCATGTCCAGCAAAAGCGCCTCCTTGGAAGGATAAACGGTGTAGATGGTCTTTTTGCTGATATGCAGCGGCTCTGCCACCTGCTGCATGGTGAAATGCAGCCCCTGTTGACGGAACAGCTGCATGGCCTGCGTGCGCACCAGCGCATCGAGCTTTTCCTGCATGAGCGTCCTCCTTGTGGAAACTGTATTTACTTTTCCGGTTTCCATTCTAGTGCGGAAACCGAATCAAATCAAGCGGTTTCCGCATTTTCTGCGTTATGCCGAAGAACCGTCGAAAAATTGCAGCAAAATGACAATAAAAATATCCTCAAAGAACTTTTTGCCCTTTGAGGATCAGTATATAAAACGTGAATTATCAACCTATAAAACTACATGACAAGCTTCTTCATAAAATTACAAGAGCAACATGACGCTATCGCAGATTGGAGCGAAGCTACTGTCAAAAAAACTGAAATCGGTTCTAAATCGAATTTTAAGAGAAAATGATTATAAGGACAGTATGATGGACATCCTGCAAAAGTTCATGAGCCTGCAGGACGGCAAGACCCTCATTTTTCCCCGGTATCACCAGCTGGATGTGGTGCACAAGCTGGTGGCGGATGTGTGGCAGAAGGGTGCCTGGCAGCACTATCTCATCCAGCACAGTGCCGGGTCGGGCAAGTCCAACTCCATCGCACTGGACGTCGATGCCCCGTCCACGCGGAACGTTTCCGTTCGAAAGTGCCGCCCGCCAGAGCCTTGCCCAGTTTGCAAAGGACACCGGCGGCAGAGTGGACAGTGCACGCGTCAGTGTGCCAAAGTTTGGCAGGAGCGAGACCAGCAGGGCAAGCGCGAAGTCTCAGGCGCATCACACCGAGTGGCTCAAGACCATCAATGCACAAAGCACCAGCCTGAATACTGTTGCAAAATACTATGATGCAAAGTATAATAATACTGAAGAATATCAGTTGCTGATGCATTACAATCACAGCGTTGAAACCGGCTGGCTTTCACCACTGGCAGGCTTTGACTTGTATAAGAGCACACACGAGCGCATCCAGACGGAACTTGTGGGCAAAACTGTTGCAGATGGTACCGTCATCACTGGACATACTGCTCATTTTATGGAGCGTATGTTCGGCACACTGGTCGACCCAAAGAAATTAAAAAAAGACTTAAAAATCGTTCGCCGAAGTGGTGCGGATTTTGATGATATCAAAGACACGTTGATGTATCCTGTCATGCCGCCCCGAACGAAAAAAGATATCTTGGGTCGGAACAGTACGGTATTCTTCGGAATAAATGCACAAGTCTCTGTAAATGAAAAAGGTGAGCTGATTCAGTGCGAGCCTAAGAAACGAGGTGATCGAATTGGTAAAAATGAGTGACTACTCCCGAAAATTCTTTGAAAGAGAATTGCCGGAAGTTTCGTTGAATGTTGACGATGTCAACAAGCTGCTTGAACCGCTTTACGATTTGATCATGTACAAAGGCTTTGATGAAAACTGGGATTATAATTCCTTCGGTGAAGATGCCCAGAATGTTTACGATGACCTTTACAACAATAACTAACTAAACCACGATGCACACGCACCGTGGTTTTTGTTTGCCCATTTTTAGCACGATGCAGTTTGCACCGTGCTTTTTTCATGCCGTTTTAGCTCATATTGGTCAGAGCAGCTGCCTTGTAAGCAGCAGGCCGCCGGTTCGATTCCGGCAAACGGCACCATCGCAGCGGGCAGTGCGTCCCCTGCCCTTGCCCCATCATGTTGCGGTTTTTTCGAAACCTCAATTTTTTGAAAAGAAAAAATCCCGCAAAGCCTTACGTTTTAAACGTAGTTTCGCGGGATTTTTGGAGCTACTGACCTGATTCGAACAGGCGACCTGCTCATTACGAGTGAGCTGCTCTACCAGCTGAGCCACAGTAGCACATTGCATATCTGCTGCAACAGGCAATATTTTACCATATTTCTGCTGCACTGTCAAGGCCGGATTTCCTATAAGCGGGGCAGCTTTTGCAGGGCGTTTCACAAAAAGTTATTGCATTTTAGCCCGGCTGCTTTATAATAGAATTGATTGCGCAAAAGGCTGCGCCTTTTGCCGGAAAGGACGAGCTGCACCATGATCTTTGTTCCCCTGCTGCACTACTTTTTGTGCAAGAATGATTACAGCGGCAACGAAGCCGGACTGCGGTACCGGCTTACGCCGGGCAAACGCACCGTGCCGGATCCGGACAGCGGCGCGGATGCCACCAAGGAGGAAAAGATCCTCACTGTGGACTATTGGCCCGCGCCTTGGACGATTGACAAGACCGACCCCGCCCTGCGCCGCCGGGAGGTATTTCCGCTTACGGACGAAGGGCGTGCCGCCGCCGCGCAGTATCTGAAGGACGCCTACGATGCCGAGCCGGAGCGCTGGAACAACTGCCCGGACATGATGGACTGCGACCCTTGGGAGCCGCCCGCCGAGCCGGATACTGCCAACGAATGAACCGAACGAGGAAACCATGATCTACCGTTTGAAAGAACTGAAGGGCGATACGATCGCCGTGCCGCAGCTGGTGTTCTCCAAGCTGGGCATTGCCGAAGAATACAATGTGCGGGTGGCGCTGTATGTGCTGGCCACCGGCGTGACCGACCCGGACAAGATCTGCGCCGACCTCAAGCTGCGCAGCCGCATCAGTGCAGAAAGTGCGCTGGCTTTCTGGGCAGGTGCAGGGCTTTTGGAGCGCTACGAGGAAAACGCCGCGCCGGGCGCAGAGCCCAGTGCTCCCGCCCCCATGCGCTGGGCGGAGATCGCCGCCGCCAGCCGCACTGACCCCATGATCTCCAGCCTGATCGACTGCGGGCAGACCAGCTTTGCCCGTCCGCTGACCCACACCGAAATGGAAAAGCTAGTGAACCTGTATGTGCAGGAGGGCTTTGCGCCTGAAGCTGTGATGCTCTGCGTGGCCTATGTAGCCAGCCGGGGCAAACGTACCATGGCCGCTGTGACCCACGAACTGAAGGTTTGGCGCGCCGAGGGCGTGGAGACCGGCGAGCAGGCCGATGCCCACTTAAAGCTGCTGGCGCTGCGCCAGAGCCGCGAGGAGTACGTCAGCAGCCTGCTGCAGATCACCCCCGAGGAGCTGACGCTGGGCGGGCGCAAGGCCATTGCGCGCTGGTACGAGGTGTACGGCTACGATGACGCCATGGTGCAGGAAGCCGCCGTACAGGCCGGCCCGAAGCGCGACCTGTGGTACTGGAACAGCATCCTTAAAACATGGAACGCCAAGGGGCTGCGCAGCATCCACGATGTGCGCGGCCCGGTGGCCGGAACCGGAGCAAGCCGGAATATCCGGGTAGACCGCGACACACCCAGCGGAAACGATATCCTGAAAAACGCCACCCGCCGCCGTTCCCTGATCAAGAAACCGGAGTAAGGAGCCTTTATGCGTACCAAAAACGAATTGTATCAGCAGGCATTGCGCACCGTGGCCATGCGGCGGCAGACCGCCCGCGCCTTGGCACAGGATGCACAAGCCGAAGCCGAAGCCGCCATTCCCGGGCTGCGCCATGCCGAGGAGGAAGTGCGGGTACGGGGCATCCGCTGCGCCATTGCCGGAGCTTCCGGCAAGGACCGTACCGAGACTGCTGCTGCCCTTGCGGCGGCAAAGCAGAAGCTGACCGCCCTGCTGGCCGGGAGCGGGCGCCCTGCGGATGCGCTGGAGCCGAAGTTCACCTGCAAGCGGTGCGAGGACACCGGCGCAGTGGACGGCCGCACCTGCGACTGTGTGCGCCGGGTGATGCAGCAGCTGCGCCGGAAGGAGATCGAGGAACTGTCCAGCCTGTCTGTCTCCAGCTTTGACACCATGCAGCTGGACTACTACCCCAACACGGTGGACAAGACGCTGGGCGAGAGCGTGCGCAGCTACATGGCCGAGGTTCTGGCTGACCTGCGGGATTACGCTGCGGACTTCTCCCCCGCTACCCGCGAAAGCCTACTGCTGGTGGGTAACGCAGGGCTGGGCAAGACCCATGCCGCCCTTGCCATTGCCGGGGAGGTGCTGCGGCAGAACTACGATGTGATCTATGTCTCCTGCCCGGACTTTTTCGGCAAGCTGGAAGCGCTGCATTTCGGCACAGACCCCGGCGGTGAGGAAGAGACTTTGTTCCAGACTGCCTGCAACGCTGACCTGCTGATTTTGGACGATCTGGGCACCGAGTTCAATTCCAGCTTCTTCCTGACGAATCTGTACAGTCTGCTGAATAACCGCTTGGGCGCAAAGCTGCCCACCATCGTCACAACCAACATCACGGACGGCACACTGCTGGAAAAGCTGTATACGGAAAAGATCTCCAGCCGCCTTGCAGCCTTTGTACAGATCCAGTTTTTGGGCAGTGATATCCGGGTGCAAAAAGCCGCAGAATAAGTCGTTTCATTTCTGCCGGAGTTGCACATTTTTTGAGAGAAATAATTGCAAAATAAGTGCGGATCACCGTGCAAAGAAGAAGCCATCTGCCGCAGCATGACCGGGATTTGAAACCCTCGGGATCAGCTGTTGCAGATGGCTTTATTGTTTGACAAATCAGAACGTCAATGCAGGGCTTACCTCGTTGCGGCGCTGTGCCTGCACGATGCAGTCTTTTTCCGGCACGACACCGGCTGCACCCAAGGTGGTGAACACGGTCTGCAGGGCAAGCGCAGGCGTGTTGTTCTCCTGCGAAAGATGGCACAGCGCAAACTTTTTGCAGCCGTCCTGAATCAGGTCCAGCAGCTCGGCCGCACAGGCGCGGTTGTCCAGGTGGCCGCGGTCGCTGGCAATACGCACTTTGAGATAATAAGGATACGGCCCACCGTGCAGGCTGAACGAGTCGTAGTTGGCTTCCAGCGCAACCAGGCTGCAACCGGCAAGGTTTTCCTGCACGACAGGAGTTAATACACCAAGGTCCGTGGCAAGCGCCATAATGTGGCCGTCCGGCGTTGTGACGCGGTAGCCACAGCACGGTACATCGTGGCTGGTGGGAAAGCTGGAAACATGGAATGTGCCAATATCCTCAGTGCGGCCATCCATGGCAATCGCGTCCAGTGCGGGCGGAATGGTTCCGCGGGAATAAAGCGTATCCAATGTGTCAGCACAGCCATAGACTGGCACCGAATAATGCTTGAAAAAAGTATCCAACCCGCTGACATGGTCTGAGTGTTCGTGCGTAATGAGAATGCCCTCACAGTCGGATACAGCAAGCCCCAGGCTGCGGAGCGCATTCAAGGTTGTACGGCAGCTTTTGCCCATATCGATCAGAAGGTACTTTCCCTCGTGCAAAATCAGGGCGCAGTTGCCGGAGGAACCGGAATAAAGAGAGATAAATTCAGACATGATAAACCTCAACAAATAAAACCTCTCCGTCTGCTGCGCAGTCACAAAAACGCAGGGACCTGACGGACTGCCAATGCCTCCCCTCGACAGGGGAGGCGGCACACCGCAGGCGTGACGGAGAGGTTTTTCTGATTACAGAGCCTGTTCCAGTGCAGCGGGCATCCGCTCCACCTTCTTGATGTCAGCACCGAGGCCGCGCAGCTTCTCCACGATGTTCTCGTAGCCGCGCTCGATATGGCCGATCTCCTCGATCTCGCTGGTGCCGTCGGCCATCAGGGCTGCAACGACCATCGCTGCACCGGCGCGCAGGTCGGAAGCGCGGAGCGGAGCGGGAGAAAGCTTCTCCACGCCCTCGAACACGGCCACCTGACCGTCCACCTGGACATTCGCGCCCATCTTGCGCAGCTCGTCCACATAGCGGAAGCGGTTATCCCACACGCTCTCAGTGATGGTGGAGGTACCCTTTGCCACGCTGAGCAGCACACCCATCAGGGGCTGCATATCGGTGGGGAAGCCCGGGTGGGGCATGGTGTTGATCTTCAGCGGCAGGATATCGCCCTTGCGGGAGACGCGGACGGAATCATCGAATTCCTCCACATCCACACCGGCACGGCGGAGCTTTGCCGTGATGGGTTCCAGATGCTTGGGGGTGACATTTTTGATCAGAACGTCGCCGCCGGTGGCAGCAGCGGCAACCATGTAGCTGCCCGCCTCGATCTGGTCAGGGATGATGCTGTAAGTGCAGCCGTGCATCTTTTCCACGCCACGCACCTTGATCACATCGGTGCCGGCACCGCGCACATCCGCGCCGCACATATTCAGGAAGTTTGCCAGATCAACGACATGGGGCTCCTTGGCGCAGTTTTCCAGAATGGTCTGGCCCTGTGCCATCACAGCGGAGAGCATGCCGTTCATGGTAGCGCCTACGCTGACCTTATCAAAGAAGATATGGGCACCGTTCAGTTCCTTGGCACGCACGGTGATCATGCCGTAGTCCACGCTGTCCTCTGCACCCAGTGCGCTGAACACCTTGAGGTGCTGGTCGATGGGGCGGGGGCCCAGATTGCAGCCGCCGGGCATGGCCACCTGTGCCTTGCCAAAGCGGGAGAGCAGTGCACCCAGGAAGTAGTAGCTGGCACGCATCTGGCGGGACAGATCGTCCGGGACGTTGGTGCTGTTCAGGTGGGTGGTGTCGATCTCGTAGGTATTGCGGTTCAGCATCTTGATGCTGGCACCCAGGGTGCTCAGGA
>OHFQ01000793.1_pt1 | contig 13900 bp, 10 predicted proteins | sample 1567581 | NCBI WGS metagenome assembly OHFQ01 (sample SAMEA3879559, study PRJEB24766) | human gut metagenome | biome: human-associated habitat; feature: feces | place: USA | collected 1985/1987 | reverse complement strand
TGATGAACTGGCCGACTACCTGTATAACCGTATCGAGGAGACCGAACGGTTCAACATTGTCCGCGAAGCCGAATCGGGCAGTCGTTTCGAGCACGAAGGACACTTGGGACATTCTTACGAACGACAGCGCAATGTGGAATGTTACGTGAACGGTATCCGTTATGTGATAACCTTCGCCGATCCCGCCGTGGCGAACGCGATCAACCAGTATAACCGGCTGGCGATTCCAAAATGGCTGGATGATACGGTCGGGAACGCGACACGCTGGCTGGCAAGAGCTTTTACCTCCCGAAATCCGGCGTTTGTCGCAGCGAATTTCCTGCGCGACGTGCAGCACGCCGCGCTGGTACACGCCATCGACAAAGGCGGGAATCTCGAAGGATTCGTGCGTAACATCCCTGCAAGTATGGCCGCAATCACCCGCGAACTGCGAGGCAAGGCCGAGCCGCTGACCATCGCCGAAACCGGGACGCTCGACGTACTCGACACCGCCGATCGGCAGGAACTAATCCGGCAATTCGGCCGCGAACGGGTCATGGACACGCTTTACGACTATTTCCGTGAAAACGGCGGGGAAACGGGGTTCGTACATAGTAAAGACATCGCCGAGGCCGAAAAGGAGATCAAACGTTACGTTGCATTCCGCACGGGGCGTATAGGTGAACTGCTGAAAGCAACGCAGCGCAGCGAACGCGCCGGGGTATGGCTCTCGTATGCTGCCCGCAAAAGCGGTATGCAAGCAATAGGCGTCGCGCTGGAAAATGCCTCCCGCATTGCCGAAAACACATCCCGTTTGGCGACCTTCACCACATCGCTTGAACAAGGAAAATCGCTCCTTACGGCTATCGACGATGCAAAAAACGTTACGGTGAATTTCAACCGTCGCGGTACGGCAACCCGGCCGCTCGGCATGTTCTACGTCTTTTTCAATGCTTCGGTACAGGGAGCGGCACAGGTCGCACGAATCGCCATGCGTAACCGGAAAAGATTTGCACAGGCTGTTGCCACGCTGACGGCGGCTGGATTTCTCGACAGTCTGCTGCTTGATTTCTTCCTCGCCGGAAGCGGAGGCGACGGCCGCGATCTGGCCGTTACGGAATACGAAAGACATAACCACCTCATCATCCCCGGCATGGGAAAGCGCGGTTACTTGAAGATTCCGCTTCCACAGGGATTCCGGGCTTTCTTCGGCATAGGAACTGCCTTGCATGACCTTTACCGAGGAAAACTCGGCTCCGAAGATGCCGCACGCATGATGCTTACGATGCTCTATGAGGACTTCTCGCCCGTAGCTTCGCCCTCATCCAAAGGAGATGCGACACGTGTACTGATTCCTACGGCTTTGACGCCGTGGTACGACATCTGGTATGCCGGAGAGGATGCGTTCGGTTATCCTGTCGGACGCCGCAGCTACTCGACGACGGCAAACTATCCGCTCTCGGAAATGGGACTGAGAAACGTAAACAAAGCGATTTATTACCTCTGTCGAGGGATCAACAGGTTAGGCGGCGGCGATGAGAACACACCGGCCGGACTACGCAAGAACGGAGAAATCGACCCGCTGCTGCGGGGTATCTTCGAGTACAACCCCTCGCACGTCGAACACGTATTGACCTATTACGGCGGCGGAATGGGTAAGTTCATCAAAGACATGGTGCACACCTCGCAGGCGCTATTCACCGGAGAAGAAATCAGCAGCCGCGATCTGCCCGTAATAAATCGCTTCTATGGAACGGCACGCCCCGAAAATCCAGCCGAACGGTATTACACCCTCCGCGACCGTCTGACGAATATCGAAGCCAAATATAAACGCATGGGGCCGGCACTCGACCGCACCGATCCTGCCGTACAACGGAATCTGCAACGTATCGCAATTTTCAAGGCACACCAAACGGCGGTGAACAAGCTGCGGGCGATACTTGCCGATACGCGTCCCAATACCGCAGCTTATGACCGATTACAAGAAGAATTGAACGAAACGATGATGAACGCATTAAACGAGGACGACCATGTTACGGAATATTGATACCCGGCGGTTGAAACTGTTGGCCCAAACGGATAAAAGCGTCGCTCGAACACGCCGCGAATGGGAGCAAGGCACGATGCGCTACGCCGACGACAATCTAACGCTCCTGTGGTGTTGTGCGCGGGATTGGGACGCAATGGACTACCTGCGCAAAGAGCACTCCCGGAATCTGCGATACAAGAACGGCGACCAATGGAGCGACACGGTACCCGACCCCGACCATCCGCACCGGACGATCCGCGAAGATGCGCTGATCTCCCGCAGCGGGAAAGTGCCGCTCAAACACAACTATATCCAGCAATATATCCGTAATATTCACGGACAACTCCTTTCGTCGCCCACGCAAACGGTCGTATATGCCCGCAGTCGCGACGACCAGCCGCTCGGAGAAATGCTGACCAACGCCCTGCAAGCGTGCCACCAGCTCAACAGAATCCGAAAAATAGACATCAACGTTGTTGAGGAACTCTGTCTGACGGGGATAGCCTGCGCGAAGGTACGCTACGGCTATTGGAGTACCAAGAACCGCACGGACGGAAAAATCGACCTCGTGAACATCAACCGGCTATTTTTCAATGCCGACATCGAAGATCCGCGACTGACAGACATCCGCCGCATCGGAGAGCTGCACGACTACACGTTCGACGATTTGGTGCGCAACTTCGCCACATGCCGTGAAGACGTGCAGGCATTACGCGAAATTTATGGCATCTGCCACGACCATACAAAGCTGGAAAACCTCTATGAAAATCACGCCTCACGGCTTCAAAATCTGAATTTCCTATACACGAACGACCTCGGCAAATACCGCGTTATCGAGGTGTGGGAACGCCTCGGCCGCTGGGTACTATACATACATGACTACGCCGACGGAACGGAGGAGATATACACCGAACTCACGATGCAAGAAGTCGAAGCGATCAACGCCTCGCGCATCGAGCAAGGTATGGCCGCAGGGATCGCCCCAGACACAGTGAAACTCATCTACGCCCGTGAACAGTACGAATATTATTGGCGGGTGAAATACCTTACGCCGAACGGCTACTGCATCAAAGAGACCGAAAGTCCCTATGCACACGAAGAACACCCCTACGTGCTTGCGGCCATGCCCGTAATCGACGGACGGTTCAAAGCCGTATTATCGGACGTAATAGACATTCAGCGCTATATCAACCGGCTATTGACCCTTTTGGATTTCATCATCGGAGCCTCGGCAAAAGGGCTGTTGATGGTTCCGCAGGAGTGCATACCCGACGATATGGACATTCGGGATTTCGCACGCGAATACGTCAAAACGAACGGCGTCATTCTTATCAAAAAAGGGGCCTACGACAAACTCCCGAAGCAAATATCCATGAACGGCACCAATATCGGAGCATGGGAAATGTTCGCGCAGGAAATGAACATCATGCAGCAAATCAGCGGACTGAACGGAGCGGTACAGGGGCAAGTTCCGCGAGCCAATACGCCGTCGAGTCTCTACGCCCAGCAAGCACAAAACTCGATGATGAATTTCGTCGTGCTGTTCGAGAATTACAATATGTTCTGCGAGGAACGCGACGAAAAACTGCTTAAAGTCCTCATGCAATACTACACGACCCGTCGATACATCGGCACCAATGGTAAAACCGCCGGAGAGATGGCGAAATTCTACGAGCCGGAAATGGCGCAGAAAATCGAAGATTTTAACCTCACGGCCGCAAAATCGAACGATACGCCCGTATTCCGGCAAATGACCGACGACCTATTGATGAAACTGCTCGAAAGCGGCCGCATACCGCTCGAAATATTCCTCAATAACTGCTCGCTGCCGGGGGCCGACAAACTACTCGCCGAGGTCAAGTCTTTCAACGAACAGGCCGCAGCCGGTCAAATCGACCCCGAAGCCCTTACGCAGTTGCAACAGGCGGCACAACAGAACGCCGACCCGAACGCTATGGCCATGATGCAACGGTATATGGATGCCAATTAACATATCTGCCAAAAATAAATTCACTTTTTTAGCGAATTTTTGAAAATAAGCACTATCTTTGCAATGTAAAAATCAGCAATAATGATTGTAAAATTCCAAAAAGAGTATCTATCGGAATTATACTACGAAGGAAAGTGTAAAGATAAAAAACACCGTTACCAACCGACAATAGTTAAACGCTACAAGCAACGTATAGATATTCTTAACGATGCAAGTTGTATCGAAGCTCTTTATCAGTTACATTCATTGGGGTACGAGGTACTGACTGGAAATAAAGAAGGTATTTCCTCAATCAGAGTGAATGACCAGTATCGGATTGAATTTTTGGTTTCGCACGAAGCCGACGGGAAAGAGCAAATAACGATTTGCAATATTATTGAGTTGTCGAACCACTATAAATAATTGCTATGGGAAATTTAGGTTATCCATACACTCCTACGCATCCGGGAGAAATACTGAAGGAGGAGATCGAATACAGAGGCATCTCGCAGAAAAAATTGGCCGAACAGATAGGTATTTCCTATACGATGCTCAATGAAATTCTGAACGCGAAACGCCCTGTAACCGAAACTATGGCCTTGTATTTCGAGGCTGCATTGGGAATCGAAGCCGAAATGCTTACCAATATGCAGACTCGATACAATATGCAAACAGCTCGCAAAGACAGTAAACTGACGGCTCGATTGCAACAGATTCGGAAGTTGGCCGCAATACTATGAAAAATTATGAGCATAGAGTGCATTGCAGCTAAAAGATTATCGGACAAACCAAGTAAAAGAATCCCGATAAATACTTATCGGGATTCTTTATTCATAAACGTCAATTTGCTATTTTACTTTACAGTCCTAAATAGACAATCTCGTCCTTTGGAAAAATCTTCTAAATAAGAATAAGCTATTTGAATATACTTCTCTTTGAACAAATGTTTTTTTCGAGGAGACCAATTTTGAATCTGTGTAATGGTTTGCGCCAAGTCAATATAAGTATTTTCTTTCCGAACATACGCAACAGACGCGAGAATTTCCAGAGACAAAGCCGATTGAAATCCAGAGATCAATTTTATCAATAATTTCAAACGATCAACCTGTTCCGACTTCAACTTTGTTTTCACATATTCGCGAACTTCCTTCATCGTGCTATATTGCAACTCCAAAGAATCGAAAGCTCCGATCTTCATCTGTTCGAGACCTTTGATATATTTCCCGTTAATGTCGTGCAGAATATATCCGACCTGAGTGCAATAGGGGCCATAATGTCCTGCAACGAATTTCAGTTTGCCAAATGAAGGTTCACCCAGCAATTGCATAAAATATGCTAATTTATTTGCGACGAATAAACTGCTGTTTTCTCCTAACGATTCATAATAAAACAGAGCGTACAGCAACATGGCTCTCGCCGGAGTTAATTTTGCCTCCCGACAATTCGTTTCCTGCTTCAACAATTCGCTGACGGCTTCGTTCGGCTGATAGATATGAATATCCACATTTAATTCCCCGAGATACTTTTCCATCAACTCTTTCACCTTGCTCCAATCCAATCCACCGTTGCCGCATCCAAGAGGAGGAATAGCGATACTTTTTATCCTATATTGATCAAGAACCCGCACCAAATCTTTCAGTCCTTCTTCAATATATTCATATTTGGAACGATGCTTCCAGTCCTTTTTCGTCGGGAAATTAATTATCCATTTAGAATCGGTCGAAAGGTTACTGTCTCGTGTTACCAACAATTTGCCTGGGAAAATGCTGCCCTCTTTACACGCTTGTTGATATACTTGAAAATTATAAGGATACCTATCCTTGAATTGCAAGGCGATTCCTTTACCCATAACACCAACGGTATTAACGGTATTGATCAAAGCTTCGTCGGAAGCAGCCAACAAATTACCTGTCACATAATGTATCATGGATAAAAATAGTTATTTTTGCTATCAACGTATATCGGTATCTCAATGGATAAACGAGATAAAATTGTTTTTACATATGCTTCACGGTCTGCCGTTTTGACAATAATTCCGGCGACACACGAAACCGGCACACAGTCTTTCACCAAAAATTCGGCCTGTTTTCTCCGCATCCGATCCATATTGGCTTCATCATTCCCCCAAAATTGCGTGCAGACGACTTCCCAATCCACATGGGTCAAATCCTTGATGTCATTATAAAATTCAGTAAGTTTATTCTTTGCATGTCCATCGGTAAAGCACCATGCAGGACATTGCGCAACAATATCCTTAATACGACAAACGATATAAATCAATTCGTCCTGCGGTCTTTTTCGGATACCCCGATACCCTGTTTTAATATTCAATAACATCGGAGAATGGCCTCCGAAATAAAACGGAATATAATCCCCTAAATCCCCGCCCGGAGGATCAATTCGAACATGAAAATTTTGTCGCTGTTCGATTAACTGAATATCCCCGATATTGATATATTCAGGATCTTTCATACGACTATTCTTAGTGTACAATCCATGTTTTAGAATGAATTCCAAATTGGAATAGTGGATCATTCTAAAAATGAATTTTGAAGTATAGTCTATTTGAATATCCATATCTTTATATCACAAATGTAAGAAAATTTTAACTTACAAAAAATTTCTATTGAGAAGAATCGCGTAATTTATCTATTGGTATTCAAATAGCGATAATATGAATTATTTTAAGGCCCACCTGTTTGATCCCATCGTCCTGCATAAGAAAATCCCGGCGGATACCGCTGGGATTTAATAAGAAACCCGAAAAGAGCCGGCCTGCATCGATGCGCCTCCGCAAAGCCGGTCTGTCCGGATTTCCCGTCATTTCATATCTTCAAAATCGGAGCATCTCCCCGAAACGTCCGTTTTTCCACAATCGTAAACCCATGCAGAAAGGTGATATTGCTGCGGTGCAGCGTGATCCGAAGGATAAAACCCTGCGGCTGCGAACAGCAGGAAATCAATCCAATGAATCGGATGGTCACTTCGCGCCTATTCTTGGACGGGACGCACCGCGAAGCCGTCGGAGCGGTAGTTGATGCTCAGCGGGTAGATGTACGACAAGCGGAAGCTCAGGCTACGGCCGTAGCTCGTCGAGTACGGCACGGCCGACCAGAAGTAGCCGAGGCTGCCGACGCCGTTCACCGCGCCCGCCGAGTAGCTGCGATAGCCCGAAGCCGGAAAGAAGATCGTACCGCCCGCAGTGTCGTAGCTCCCCTCGCCCGTCATCTTGTTACAATAAAACTCCCAACCGAAATTATCGGTAAAATCGGTGGTGGAGGTATAGGGCGAATTGAATCGGGAGCCGAAGTAAGAAGACCCGGAAACATTGCTGCCGTTATACGTAAAGCCCGTAAAGGCGTTCGACGAAGGCAAATGGTAGCCGACGGGCGAAGGATCGTAAATCGTCTTAACCACCGCATTGTCGTTAGCCGTCGTCACCGTATTGTCGCCGCTCCAAAGATTGGAATAGGACGTGGCGCACCAATCGTAGATCGATGAACTGCCGTAATTGTAGAATATATGCGGATGCTGGATGGAAACGCCGATGGCGACCTTGCCGGTTCCCGATTTGTCGAACGCATAGCCGTCGGAATAGCAGCCCTTATCGACTGTGGAGCCGGAAGCGTTGCGAATACCGGCCAACATCGGGTCCTTGCGTCCGAACTGGAAATAAGGCTGGTTACCGGAATTTACGACCGAATGCGATGCCTGGGTGAGCGTTATGACCTGCATGGCACCGGTCTCCGCCTGCGTGAAGCGAACCTTCACGCTGCGGGCGTCGTAGGTGGTGGTTTCCGCATCGCACCAGCCGATATTGACCGGCATCATTTTATACGCTATACCCTGGTAGTTGGTCACGGTCCTGACATCGCTGCCCAGCTCGTAGTCCGTCACCCAGATATGCCAGCTCCACATGATACGGCTGTCCGCGTCGCGCACGGCCACGATAGCGTTGCCCTGCTTGATCGTCGCTTGCGGCACGTCGAAGGTCAGGCTGTGCTTGTCGGACGAAAGCCGGACATTCGTCACCAGATTTTCCTCGTCCTGCCAAACGAGTACGGCATCCAGGGGCGTACACCCCGCATTGTTATAGATATAGGGATCGGTGATAGCCGCATCGAGATGGTTTACGAAGGTCTTCAATACGTATGTTCCGCTGGACTGCGAAGTGTAGGCCGAAGCGTTCGTACCGCCGTCCTTGATAGCGTTACCATAGACCAACGGCAGGGAGTACTGTCCCGGGGCGTTGATGACGTAACAGTTGGCGGTCCGCATCGCGGTCGTGCCACCGGAGGTCGAAAGATCGTACGTGCCGCTGACAGAAGCTGCCATTTTCAAAGTTTCGTTATGCGAATTGGAAGTGACACCCGTTTGAGCCGCAATCGTAGCCGAGAACGACGTGGCCGACGTACCGCCGTTGCCGCTCGCGGTAAAAGCTGTGAGCCATTCCGGACGGGCGATCACGTTGTAGCCCCCGCTGCCGTCATCCTCGACAAATTCGGCGGTCCAGGCCACCGGAACGGTTCGCGTAGCATCGCCCGGACGGGAAACGGCGGCATAGCTGGTCACCGAATAATTTTCGCTGCCTCCGGCATAGGTAAAATCGGCCGGAGCCATCACGGTAAAAGTCGGAGTGATTACGATGCTCGACGTCGAAATCCGGTAAGTGACGGTTCTGCCCATCGGCCATTGGCTGCCTGCGATAGAGGCGGTTAAAGTTCGTTGTGTCGAAGTCAGGTCGTCCGTATAGACGACCTCGATCGAAGCGCCCGACGGAAGCGTCTGCGGCAACATCATGAAGGTCGCTGCGACAGGAGTGATCTCCTGGTCCGCAGACCCGTCCACAGTAGCCGCAAGTGTCTGCGAAAAGTCTGTCGTAGCGCCGTAACCGTTCCACGAATCGGAACCCATCGTATGCGAACCGGAACCGTAAACGCCCTTGAGCGTGATTTTCGTAATGCGCCCGGACATCATATCGTCGCCCGTAGTGAAGCGTACGGCAGTGAGCGAAACTCAACGGAGCCGCCGCAGCGGTATTGCCGGCCATCCCGGAGGTAGCAGCGACCAGCAAATCCTGCTGGTCGGCGACGGCTGTCGGGACCGTATAGGTGATCGACGGAGTACCGGCCGACGTCTTATCCGAAAGAACGATCCCCTGGCCGCCATAGGGCGCGTAAGCGAAGAAACGGATGTTGCGTCCGGCACCGGGCCAGTAATAGGAGGTCGTCCAGGACGATGCTTCGGTCACCTCGACATCGTACATATAATCCGGCAAGCAGGAATCCTCGCTCCAAGTCCCCGTATAAACCGAAGCCAATACGCCGAACGAATCGTAAAAGGTCCCCGTTTCGACGGGCGTGGCACGCGTCTGCAATCGGTCGGTTTGCACATTCGGGTACGGTGCGGCGATTCCGTCGGCGACCGAAGCGTGCAGGAACAGCGTGTCCGCAGGGTTTTCTCCCCGGAGCGAAAATACTTCCGCGACGTTTTCCGGAGAGGCAGCGCTCTTCTCTTCCGACCCGGCAGCACCGCATCGCAACTGCGTATTCCAGCCGTCCGCTTCGGCGACTGCGAAACGAAGCATATCACCGTGCAGTTCTCCATCCACTGCCGGGTCTTTCGAACAGGAGGTCGCAGACACGGCTGCCACCAGAGCAAATACCCGCAGAAAATTGCGTAACGGGAAAGTTGCAAGAATCTGTTTCATAATTTACATTGACATTATATAATTCACGCGTTTTTCGGCCGAGCCGAACGGTAGCTCTGCGGCTACCTCAAGTGATCGGGAAGGGACAGAGGAGGGCCGGAGGCCTTCCTCCCCTCGCCTGCCGTACACTACACCTTCGGACATACGGCAAGTCTTTGCGGTCCAACCCCGCCCGATCCTAATTTATCGATTACATCGGAACATTCTCCGAAGCCGACGTCCACGGAGTTACCGCAACCGTAAATTTAATGGCACTGCCCAATACATCCTCGCCCGGTTTGAACGGATCTGTCGGACCCGGCATGGGCTTTTCGGGATCGACCTTACCGGCACCATTCGAGAAATCCAGCGTATAAACGTACTTCTGACCGGGCTCCCACTTGGTATTGACAGCTACTGCGACCCAGTCATATTCGCCGACAGAAGGATAGACACGGGCACCGTCCTTGGTCGTAATATTGACCTTCACGGCCAGATATGCACCTTTGTTGGTATTGGTCTTGTCCGTGTCGGGAGTCCAGGCTATAAGCTGCTGCGGAATGAGCATCGCATTGTCGTCTTCCACCGCCATAATCGATGCGGCCGTACCGGTCAGCGTCTTTTCGCTACCCGCATAGGTCGCTTCATAATTAGTCTTTACCGATCCCAACTGCCAGGAGGTAGTTCCGAAATCGAACGTCGCCTTCGAAACCGGCTGTCCGATACGCACGCCCTGAACCTTATAAACATAACCGTCGTTCGTGTTTTTAGCCTTGATCTCGATCTGGGAAAGTCGGTGCCCGAACGTCAGGGCGACACCTGCCGCCTCATCGGTTTTGCTGCCCGTAGCAGTGGCGGTGATGAAATCCTTCTGGTCGGCGATCGTCGTTGCGGGCTCGAAATCAGCGAGCGTCTTGGTCGTCGAATTAATCGTCACGGTAGCACCCAAGTCCGCAGCCGAAGGAGAGTAAGCGAAGAACGAAAGGTTGCTGCCGTCGCTGGGCCAATAGTAGGCCGGAGTAGAAGTGAAGAAAGCGCCATCTTTGGTAAACTCCGCATCGGAGAAATAGTTGGCGTTGTTCTTGTCGAGTGCCGTCACGAAAAAGTTCGTGATGTTAGCCGTCGTCGTTTCCGAAGCACGAGTCTGCATGGCTGCACGGAAATCGATCGCGTTGCCATTGTTGATGCCCGTCGATTCGTCCTTCGAGCACGATGCCATGGCAAGAGCCGCCACGACCACTAAAAATAATTGTTTTTTCATCAGTGAATTAATTAAAAGGTTTAACATTGATCTATGCAAATTCCCCCCCCCCATAAAATCGGGAAGATCATTAACATTTTACATCTCGATATCGACATCCACACTTTGCCACTCATCCACCGAAGGCTGGAAACCACCGCCATTGACGATAGGTTTGGGCAACGGAAGCCCGTCCAAAACGATATGCACATTACGCTGATCGGGAGCCGAATGGATTTGATCCGTCACGTCATAGGTGTAATACCACTTGCTCTCGTCCGCCAAAACCGCATAGATGGTCAGTTGATGTGCGTTCTGAGTCGCAGCACAATGTCCGAAAGCGAGCAAGCTCCCGGTAACGAGCGTCTTGTCGGCAGATACGGCGGCGTCAAACGGTATCGTGACGCACTCCTCGCTGATCGCATCGTAGCCTACACCCGGCAGCAAGCCTCCCGCCAGGCTCGACAACGAGCCGCTGATACCCGATACGTATTTCAGATTCTCCGCATTGCGAATTTCGACCGTATATCTGCAAACCGATAGCTCCGGATAAAGCACGATCGTCTGGGCCGCAGCCGTCTGCTTCAACTCGATCCCCTCCGTACAATCGCTCCAAAGCTCATCCGGGGGTAACGCCACACGCTCGGTTTCCGTACCGTCAGCACGAGGAACACCGTCGGACCGCACACCCAAAGCGGAAAGGCCGGACAACAGATCGGTCGTACGAGTAGATACTTCGAAAGTCGTCTTTTGATCCGTATTGCGATAAGTGACATTCTCCGTGTCGCTATTCAGGCAGAGCGCCCCGTAGTTTCCGACGGGCACCCGGATCGTACCGCCCCCGCAATCGGTGAACTCATAGCGCAGTGCCTCTCCTCCGTTTGTCGGGAACAGGTAGAGCGACATAGATTCAGGAGCTGCCTCGGAAGCATTCCGCCAATCGAAAACCACCTCTACGTCGATCGTATGCGAGTGGTCGTAACACAAGTCTTTATGTTCGCACGAAGCGACTGCAAGCGCTGCAAACAGATATATGAACAACTTTTTCATCGTTTGCCTCCTTTCTTTTCATTGTAGTTCCCGCGACCGATCAGCCAAATCAACGACACCTCCGCCTTCGTGGGCCCGAACCAATGACGTTGCTTGGTCGATTGCCATACGTAGTGGCCGTCGGAGGGAATATATTCGTGGTACTCTCCACCCCAGTAACCCACGCCAAGCGTGAAATCGAGGTTTAAACGACGGGAAATGGGAAGCGAGTAACCGTACTCGACACCTATCGCATAGTTAAGTTTGTCCCACAACGTGCCGCCCGGCTTGCCGCCTATGTAACCTTTGTGCCCGGTCTCGAAGTCGTAGGTGAAAGCCTGACCGTAGATGCCGAGGTGGTGTCCCGTAAGCGGTTTGGTCTGGGCACGGCGCCCGAAATATTTTCGGATGTCCAATTCGCCGCCGTAGATGCGCCAGTAATTATGACGTTTGTTGCTGTTCCACCAAGCATACATCCAGTTGGCACCGACACTCCAACCCTTCCCGAGATAGAATTCTGCACCGATGTTAGAAACCAAGGCCGCATCGTAGAGCAGATTCGTTTTCAGCGACATGTAGAACGGCTTGCAGGCCGGCGATTCCGGTTGCACTGGAATTTCGACGGGAACGGAGGCTGATTCTACGACCGGTTCGGATTCGGGTTCGGGTTCGGATTCGGGTTCGGGTTCGGGTTCAGGTTCAGGCTCAGGTTGAGGCGCCGGTTCCGGCTGCGAAGCGGATGCGGGACATTCCATCTCGCAGACCAAACGCACACCGGCACTCCGCAGTTCAGGAAAGAAATACTCCTCCATATACCTCCACGCGCGACCGCCACGAAGCATCCCCAACTGCCTGTTACGGCTATCTACGACTTTACCGTCCCGAATTACCCAGACAGGGGTATTGCGCAGAATTTCCAACACTTCGTCTCGATACGGCATGTCCGAAGCTACGACCTGTCTTTCCAACCTTTCCCAGTCGATACCCAAAGCCTGAATGTCGAGGGTAGCTCCTTCAAGCGAAATATACTCCTCAATCCAGGCTACAAGGTTCTTCGCTCGATTTTCCGATAAGCGTTTGTTTAACACGCTGACGCCTTCCGGAGAGGCTGTTCCCACAATTCGGAAGGTTTTCACACGACACGAGGCACTCCCCTGCAAGGTCCGAACACTGTCCACGAAAGCAGCCAAACGTTTTGCGTTGTCCCGATAATCAAATTCCAAAATCGAATAACCCTGACGGAAATAAACCTGAACGTTCAGGGTATCAACCAACACTTGTTCCTGCCCGCAACCGATATGACAATACCCAAGCAGTAACATAAATAACATCAATCTATTTATTCGCATACCTTGTAAAGTTGTTTTTCATACCTTCCAGAATCATTCTTCAAGCGAAATGCTGACAGGAATTCGCTCATTTTGTATTTTTACTCCCTACATTTCGTGGCTGTCTGTTTCGATCTCCGCCTCAATTCCGAAGGTGTCATACCAAAATATTGTTTGCAGAATACCGTGAAATAGGATGCAGTGGCAAAACCATAGCTTGTAGCAATTTCCGCAATGCTTTTATCAGTATTCCGAATATCACGCAGGATACGTTCGGCACGACGTTCGTTGAGCCACTCGCGTACCGGCCACTTAAATTCTTCTTTGAATTTACGCTGAAAATTGCGTACACTCATATGAGCCAACAACGCAAAATCACTCACGTCATTGACATGTTGATAATTTTCAAGTACAAAATCTTTAAAATTATCGCTGCTTCCAATAACGGATTTCAATAATATATAAAGGTCTTCCAGGCTATAATAACCACGTAGAAGAATACACAATTCCTCTTGTTTTAGCCGATGAAAATGAAGACAGTTTAGCCCTTCGTCGAGATTGTGGGAAAGATCAGAATAAAAAGCAACAAGTTCCTCACAAACTGCTAATTGCGGAAATTGTCGGGAGGGGGGGGGAG
>OHFQ01000786.1_pt1 | contig 13971 bp, 11 predicted proteins | sample 1567581 | NCBI WGS metagenome assembly OHFQ01 (sample SAMEA3879559, study PRJEB24766) | human gut metagenome | biome: human-associated habitat; feature: feces | place: USA | collected 1985/1987 | reverse complement strand
GAGATCGTATCCGGCAACGTTTTTCATCACTTCGCCACCAAAACGCAGATGTTTTCCAGTGCCGGTAATGATGCGCGTGCCGAGGACAAAATCGCGGACCGAACCGCTCCACGGGCGACGCGGTCCCGCCAGACCGCAGGCGACCATCCCGCCCCAGGTGGCTTCTTCACCATAATGCGGCGGCTCGCAGGGGAGCATTTGCCCGGCGCTCTCCAGCGCCGCTTCAATCGCCACCAGCGGTGTTCCGGCACGAGCGGTTATCACCAGCTCGGTCGGGTCGTAATTAACAATGCCGCGATGACAACGCACATCCAGCGTTTGCCCGGTGACAGGACGACCTAAAAAGGCTTTGCTATTGCTGCCCTGAATCACCAGCGGCGTTTTATCGCTAATCGCCTGATTCACCTGCTCCAGCAGCGCCTGGCTGTAATCACACTCGCGTAGCATCAGAAACGCTCCAGTTCAGGGAAAGGTAAATGACCGTGATGCACATGCATGGCACCAAATTCAGCACAGCGGTGTAGCGTGGGAATGTTTTTCCCAGGGTTCAGCAAACCATCGGGATCAAACGCCGCCTTGACCGCATGGAAGGTCGTGATTTCATCGCTGTTGAACTGGGCGCACATTTGATTGATTTTTTCGCGCCCGATGCCATGTTCCCCACTGATGCTGCCGCCAACTTCAACGCAGAGTTCGAGGATCTTCCCGCCCAGCTCTTCCGCGCGGGCAAATTCACCGGGTTCGTTGGCATCGAAAAGGATTAACGGGTGCATGTTGCCGTCTCCGGCATGAAAGACGTTGGCAACGCGTAAATCATATTGCTGCGATAAACGGGCAATGCCTTCCAGTACGCCAGGCAGGGCGCGGCGCGGGATGGTGCCATCCATGCAGTAGTAATCCGGGGAGATTCGTCCTACCGCAGGGAACGCATTTTTGCGACCGGCCCAGAAACGTACGCGCTCTGCTTCGTCCTGTGCCAGACGGACGTCAGTCGCACCCGCGTTCAACAAGATGTCGTTAACCCGCTCGCAGTCTTCCTGTACGTCAGACTCCACGCCGTCCAGCTCGCATAACAAAATCGCTTCGGCGTCGACGGGATAACCGGCATGTATAAAATCTTCCGCTGCGCGGATCGACAGGTTATCCATCATCTCCAGCCCGCCGGGGATAATGCCATTGGCGATGATGTCACCAACCGCAAGTCCGGCTTTTTCTACCGAGTCAAAGCTGGCTAACAGAACCCGCGCCACGGGCGGCTTCGGCAGCAGTTTTACCGTCACTTCGGTGGTCACGCCGAGCATACCTTCCGATCCGGTGAACAACGCCAGCAGGTCAAAACCAGGCGAATCCAGCGCATCCGATCCCAGCGTCAGCGCCTCGCCGTCCAGCGTTTGCACTTCAATTTTCAGCAGGTTATGTACGGTCAGACCATATTTCAGGCAGTGAACGCCACCAGCATTTTCCGCCACGTTGCCGCCAATCGAACAGGCGATTTGTGAGGAAGGATCCGGCGCGTAATAGAGATTATGCGGCGCAACGGCCTGGGAGATCGCCAGGTTACGCACGCCCGGCTGCACGCGCGCGCGGCGACCAACGGGGTTAATGTCGAGGATCTCTTTAAAGCGCGCCATCACCAACAACACACCTTTTTCCAGCGGCAGCGCGCCACCAGAAAGCCCGGTGCCTGCACCACGGGTCACCACCGGCACACGCAGGCGGTGACAAACAGCCAGAATCGCCGTCACCTGTTCCATCTGCTTTGGCAAAACAACCAGTAATGGACGCGTGCGATACGCGCTCAACCCGTCACACTCGTAAGGAATGATCTCCTCATCGGTATGCAGGATCTCAAGTCCAGGGACATGCTCACGCAGTGCCATCAGTACCGATGTGCGGTCGACATCGGGTAAAGCGCCATCAAGACGCTCTTCGTACAAGATGCTCATGAGTAGGCTTCGCTTTGTTGTGTTGTGTGGCAGCTGATTTTTGCGCGCTGCTTCTGTGAACAGTTATTAAGCGGGCTTTTCGTTTTCGTCTATCTCTTTAGCTACCGGTCAGACCATTTTTTTTCCAGCTCTGTGACCTTGTCTTGGTTAACTTAATGTTAAATTGATGTAACATAATCACTTACGTGATGTGCGTGTTTTGCGAGTTAAGAACAGAAAAATTGGTCCTACCTGTGCACGAGGTCCGGGAATGAAAGATGAACGTCGCCCTATTTGCGAAGTGGTTGCAGAGAGTATCGAACGGTTAATTATCGACGGCGTACTGAAGGTCGGTCAGCCGCTTCCCTCGGAACGTCGACTGTGTGAAAAGCTCGGCTTCTCACGCTCCGCACTGCGTGAAGGGCTGACCGTGCTGCGCGGGCGTGGGATTATTGAAACGGCGCAGGGGCGCGATTCTCGTGTCGCACGGCTTAATCGGGTGCAGGATACCAGCCCGCTAATTCATCTGTTCAGCACGCAGCCGCGAACGCTGTACGATCTGCTCGACGTTCGCGCATTGCTGGAGGGGGAATCGGCAAGGCTTGCGGCAACGCTGGGAACCCAGGCTGATTTTGTTGTGATAACCCGCTGTTATGAAAAAATGCTCGCCGCCAGTGAGAACAACAAAGAGATTTCGCTGATCGAACATGCGCAGTTGGATCACGCTTTCCATCTCGCCATTTGTCAGGCTTCTCACAATCAGGTGTTGGTGTTTACGCTGCAATCATTGACCGATCTGATGTTTAATTCAGTGTTTGCCAGCGTAAATAATCTCTACCATCGACCACAGCAAAAAAAGCAGATCGATCGCCAGCATGCGCGGATCTACAACGCGGTGTTGCAGCGGCTGCCGCACGTCGCCCAGCGCGCAGCACGCGATCATGTGCGGACCGTGAAAAAGAATCTCCACGATATCGAGCTGGAAGGCCACCATTTGATTCGCTCGGCGGTGCCGCTGGAGATGAAGCAGGGGTGACTGCCATCAAATCTGCTTTTCATACAATCGGTAACGCTTGTACGGCTCTGCCCCAATGCGTTCCAGCATGTTATTCATGCCTGTATTGGTTTCGAGGATCCATGACATCTCCAGCGCATCGATCTTCCGGCGGGCAAACGGATCGCGTAAGGCTTCAATCAATAACAGCGCAATCACCGGGCCGATGCGGCTGAACTGATACTCGTCCCGCACGCCCATCAGCGGCACTCGCGCAGTTCGCACACCGCTGACTTTCAAACGCCACAGCAATTTTGCCCAGCCGAAGGGAAAGAGCGATCCGTTCAGATCGGCAATCGCCTCGTTGATGTTTGGCAAGCCGACAATAAACGCGCAGGGTGCAGAATCAATCTCAGCGATGTAGATCATATCGTCCGGCACCAGATATTTAAGTTGATCGCCCATGCTCGCGAATTCATGTTCGGTAAACGGCACAAATCCCCAGTTGTGCTGCCAGCCAGAATTGAAAATCTCACGCAGGATCTGCATCTCTTCGGCAAACCGCTGGCGATTGATGCAGCGAATGGTCACCTTCTTACGCACCTGATCCATCAGTTTTTTTAGCGCCGGAGAGAAAGTGAGACCGGTTCGCTGCATCCACCACGCCAGTAAATCAATGCCTTTGTGATAACCCAATTGTTCAATATGCGCGGCATACCACGGTTTACCGTGCGGCATCATCGCACAGGGTGGTGTGTCAAAACCTTCAATCAGTAATCCGCTTTCCTGATTGATATTCAGGCTGAAAGGCCCGCTGATCTTACTTGCACCTTGTGACTTCAACCACGCTTCCGCTGCGCCAAACAACGCGGCAAAAACCTGCGGATCATCAATGGCGTCAATCATGCCGAAATGACCGGTATCTTTGCCGTAACGCTCGCGGTGCAAGGTATCGATTTGCGCGGTAATACGCCCAACTATCTGCCCCGCTTTTTTTGCCACCCACGCCTGCCAGATGATATGGTCCGTCCCCGGATTTTTCGCAGACAAATGCTCGTTGCGTTCAATGAATAAAGGGGGTATCCAGTTTGGATCGTCGGGATAAAGTGATGACGGAAAAGCGATAAATGCCTTAAGGTCATTTTTATTAATTACTTTTTCAATTTTAATCATCAGCAGATCGCATTCCATAGTTCTGTGGGTAACAAATAATTAACGGTGACAAACAGGTTGCAACAGCAACGAACGGCACCTTAATAATCAACACAATGAATACAAACGACGAATAAATAGTATTTATTAATGATTACGATAAGGTCAGAGACTACACAGAAGCGCCACAATGCCTTTTGTCGATTTAAGGCGACCGGACAAGGCTTCTTCTTAATACATTCATAAATTAAATATCATTCACAATAAAAACAAAAAAACTCAAACTCATTATTTAAATCAATGTTCATTTTCACACTGATGAAAATACTATCTCATTTATCTTTTATGCCTATATAATCCACCGCATTATTGTCATTTTATTTTTGATATCCAATTTTTTCGTGGTGTATATGTCTAATAAAATCTTTACGCATTCCCTACCTATGCGCTATGCCGATTTTCCAACGCTGGTTGATGCTTTGGACTACGCCGCTCTGAGTAGCGCCGGAATGAATTTTTATGACAGACGTTGCCAACTTGAAGATCAACTGGAATATCAGACGTTAAAAGCGCGTGCCGAAGCTGGTGCGAAGCGGTTGTTATCGCTGAACCTGAAAAAAGGCGATCGCGTGGCGCTGATTGCCGAAACCAGTAGCGGGTTTGTAGAGGCTTTTTTTTCCTGCCAGTATGCCGGCTTAGTCGCCGTCCCGTTGGCGATTCCAATGGGCGTCGGTCAGCGGGATTCCTGGAGCGCCAAACTGCAGGGTTTACTGGCAAGTTGCCAGCCCGCAGCCATTATCACTGGTGATGAGTGGTTGCCACTGGTCAATGCCGCTACGCATAACAACCCCGAATTACATGTTTTAAGCCACGCCTGGTTTAAGGCATTACCGGAAGCCGATGTTGCGCTCCAGCGTCCAGTTCCGAACGATATCGCCTACCTCCAGTACACCTCCGGCAGCACCCGTTTTCCCCGCGGCGTCATTATCACCCATCGCGAAGTGATGGCTAATCTACGTGCTATAAGCCACGATGGCATTAAATTACGCCCTGGCGACCGCTGCGTCTCCTGGCTGCCTTTCTACCATGATATGGGACTGGTCGGCTTTCTCCTGACCCCCGTCGCCACGCAGCTCTCAGTAGATTATTTGCGCACTCAGGATTTTGCCATGCGTCCTCTGCAATGGCTTAAATTGATCAGTAAAAATCGCGGCACCGTTTCCGTTGCGCCGCCGTTTGGCTATGAATTGTGCCAGCGCCGCGTGAATGAAAAAGATCTCGCTGAACTGGATCTATCCTGCTGGCGCGTCGCTGGTATTGGTGCTGAGCCGATCTCCGCAGAACAACTCCATCAATTCGCTGAATGTTTCCGTCAGGTTAACTTTGACGATAAAACGTTCATGCCGTGCTACGGACTGGCAGAAAATGCGCTGGCTGTCAGCTTCTCTGATGAAGCCTCCGGGGTTGTGGTTAACGAAGTGGATCGCGACATCCTTGAATATCAGGGCAAAGCCGTCGCGCCGGGTGCTGAAACACGCGCCGTATCGACTTTCGTCAACTGCGGTAAAGCGTTGCCAGAACATGGCATTGAAATCCGCAATGAAGCAGGTATACCTGTCGCGGAACGTGTGGTAGGCCATATTTGCATCTCCGGCCCTAGCCTAATGAGCGGTTACTTTGGCGACCAGATTTCACAAGACGAGATTGCCGCGACGGGCTGGTTAGACACCGGCGACCTCGGTTATCTGCTGGACGGTTATCTGTATGTCACCGGACGCATTAAAGATCTGATTATTATTCGTGGCCGTAATATCTGGCCGCAGGATATTGAATATATTGCGGAACAGGAACCGGAAATTCATTCTGGCGATGCGATTGCTTTTGTTACCGCCCAGGAAAAAATCATTTTGCAGATCCAGTGTCGGATCAGCGATGAAGAACGTCGCGGGCAGCTTATCCACGCGCTGGCAGCACGGATCCAAAGCGAATTTGGCGTGACCGCGGCTATCGATCTGTTGCCGCCCCACAGTATTCCCCGAACGTCCTCCGGCAAGCCTGCCCGTGCGGAAGCGAAAAAACGTTATCAGAAGGCTTATGCTGCAAGCCTTCATGTGCAGGAATCCCTGGCATGAATCAAACTGTCGCGGTGACGGGCGCTACCGGGTTTATCGGTAAATATATTATCGATAACCTGCTCGCCCGCGGCTTTCACGTTCGCGCATTGACGCGTACTGCCCGCGCTCACGTCAATGACAATCTCATCTGGGTGCGCGGTTCTCTGGAAGATACTCATTCACTTAGCGAACTGGTTGCCGGAGCCAGCGCGGTGGTCCATTGCGCCGGGCAAGTGCGCGGGCACAAAGAAGAGATTTTTACCCGCTGTAACGTTGACGGCAGCCTGCGACTGATGCAAGCGGCAAAAGAGAGCGGCTTTTGCCAACGTTTTCTGTTTATCTCTTCGCTGGCGGCGCGCCATCCCGAACTCTCCTGGTACGCAAATTCCAAACACGTCGCCGAACAACGACTGACCGCAATGGCTGACGAAATTACGCTGGGCATTTTTCGCCCGACAGCCGTGTATGGTCCCGGCGATAAAGAGTTAAAACCGCTGTTTGACTGGATGCTGCGCGGCCTACTGCCACGACTTGGTGCGCCAGATACACAGCTCTCTTTCCTGCACGTCACCGATTTCGCGCAAGCCGTGGGGCAGTGGTTAAGCGCCGAAACTGTACAGACGCAAACCTATGAATTATGCGATGGCGTCGCCGGCGGCTATGACTGGCAACGCTTAAGACAGCTTGCCGCCGACGCCCGTTGCGGTTCCGTTCGAATGGTTGGTATTCCTCTGTCGGTACTCACCTGCCTTGCGGATATCAGTACCACGTTGAGTCGCCTGGCAGGTAAAGAACCTATGCTGACCCGCTCGAAAATCCGTGAATTAACCCACGCCGACTGGTCAGCAAGTAATAACCGTATTTCTGAAGATATTAATTGGTTTCCCGGGATTAGCCTGGAACACGCATTACGCAACGGGCTATTTTGATTGTCTTGTTTAAAGGTGTGTTAACGTTTCTATGGTAAATCGAGAAATAGTAATGGATTACATCCTTTCCTGTTTACAGGATTTGGTCGAAAACGGTGTGGAAATTAAGCCCGACAGCGATCTCGTCAACGATCTTGGCCTGGAGTCGATCAAAGTGATGGATCTCTTAATGATGCTGGAAGACAGATTCGATATTTCCATTCCTATTAATATTCTGCTGGATGTCAAAACCCCTGCGCAATTAATGGAAACACTACTTCCATGGCTGGAGAATAAATAATGGGGCTATACGATAAATATGCACGTCTTGCTGGCGAGCGACTGCAATTTAGTGACAACGGGTTAACACCGTTTGGCACCTGTATTGATGAAGTGTATTCCGCCACCGAAGGCCGGATCGGCAATAAAAAAGTGATTCTGGCCGGGACCAATAATTATCTCGGTTTAACCTTTAATCATGATGCCATCGCCGAAGGTCAGGCAGCGTTAGCGGCCCAAGGCACCGGCACCACCGGTTCTCGTATGGCAAACGGCAGTTATGCGCCGCATCTGACGTTAGAGAAAGAGATTGCCGAGTTTTTCAATCGCCCTACCGCTATCGTGTTTTCAACCGGTTATACCGCTAATTTAGGCGTCATCAGCGCACTTGCCGACCATAACGCCGTGGTGTTACTGGATGCCGATAGCCACGCCAGTATTTATGACGCCTGTTCTCTCGGTGGCGCGGAAATAATTCGTTTCCGCCATAACGACGCCAACGATCTGGAACGGCGCATGGTTCGCCTCGGCGAACGGGCGAAAGAGGCGATTATCATCGTTGAGGGCATCTACAGTATGCTCGGTGACGTTGCGCCGCTGGCGGAAATTGTTGATATCAAACGTCGTCTCGGTGGTTATTTGATTGTCGATGAAGCGCATTCGTTTGGCGTGTTAGGCGCAACGGGGCGTGGACTGGCTGAAGCTGTCGGCGTTGAAGATGATGTGGATATTATCGTTGGTACCTTCAGTAAAAGTCTGGCCTCGATTGGCGGTTTTGCTGTCGGTTCGGAAGCGATGGAAGTGCTGCGCTACGGCAGCCGCCCGTATATTTTTACCGCCTCTCCTTCTCCGTCCTGCATTGCGACCGTGCGCTCGTCGTTAAGAACCATTGCTACACAACCAGAGTTGCGGCAAAAGCTGATGGATAATGCCAACCATCTGTATGACGGTCTGCAAAAACTGGGTTATGAGTTAAGTTCACATATTAGCCCGGTAGTGCCAGTAATAATCGGTTCGAAAGAGGAAGGTTTACGCATCTGGCGCGAGCTTATTTCGCTGGGCGTTTATGTGAATCTTATCCTGCCACCTGCCGCGCCTGCAGGCATCACTCTGCTGCGCTGTAGCGTAAACGCTGCCCACAGTCGTGAGCAAATCGATGCCATCATTCAGGCATTTGCTACTCTGAAGCAGTAATGTGAGCCCGCTGTGGTGTTGCGCCACGGCGGGTTTAATGTTGTCTGTCATACCAATACACCAGGCTCAACGCCACCAGCACAAACGCTACCGGTAAACCGAGCGCGGTAACAGGTGCGCTCAACGCAAATAACAATCCCAGATTGACCATGATTTGATAGCTGATCCAGGTGAGTAAGCCAACGATGACGCCTACAGCGAGACGGCTACCCATCCCTGGCGAGCGCGGGGCGCTAAAGGTAAACGGCACAGCCAGCAAAATCATCGCCAGAGTTAAGATGGGTTGCCCCAGTTTTTCCCACAGTGCAAGGCGGTATTCGCTGCTGGGTTGCCCGGTTTCCTGCAAATAATGGATGTAATGATTAAGCTGACGGACAGAAAAAGTATTCCCCGGCATCGATAACTCTTCAAGATCCATACTGGTGAAGGCCGATTGCCAGGCAAGATTATCTGATGTTTCCAGCGTTTCTTTGCCATTCAGCCATTTTTTATGATTCACACCATGCAGGATCCACGTTTTGTCGTCTTCAATGGTGGCACTGCGTGCAAAAATGTAGGATTCGAGCGAGAGATCGTCGCGATAATGAAATATCTCCACGCCCACAGGCTGGCCCTGCTCGTTCAGCGATTTCACCGTCACAAATTCATTACCGCGCCTGGCCCAAAGCATATTGCCGGTAATGTCATCGTCCTCCCCCAACGCGGTGGCAGTCGATTTGATTTGCAGCGCCTGTTGCTGCAATGGCGACGCCACCCACTCATCTATCGCGCCTAACGAAACAGTCCACAATATCCCGGCAACCAGCGCCACCAGTGCAATACGGAAGATAGAAAACCCAGTGCTGCGAATGGCGGTAAGCTCACTGTTTTTCGATAACTGCCCCAGGCCAACAATCCCTCCCAATAATGCGATAAACGGCGAAAGTTCGACCAGTGTGCGCGGTAAGGTCATCAGCACCACCAGCACCGCCTGAGTCCAGCGATAACCACCCGGGCTGACATCATCCAGTTCGTTAATCAGGTTGAAGGTGGTAAAAAGCGGCAGCAATAGCCCTGCGGCGGCGGCAAAACCGAGAAAGAGATGACGGATTAAATAGCGACTGAAAACATTCATCGGGAAAATTTCTGCAGCAAAGAGAAGTCGCGTGCGACCAGCATCAGCAGGCCCATTAGCATGAGTCCGGGTACTAACCACAAACCAGGAATGAGGGGAATCGCGCCGTTAGCCACCAGCGTACGGCAGACGTCGCCGCCATAAAAAATGGCAATAAACAGCAACGTCAGTGGCAATAATGTTGAAAATCGCCCTTGCCGCGGTTTTACCCGACTTAATGAAATGGCCAGCAGCGCCATCAACAATGCTGTCAGGCCACGGCTTTGTCGCCATTGCAGTTCGGCATGATCGGCAGGAAAGACTGAGCGCGCCAGCTCCGTGACCGATTTCGCTTTGCGTTTGACGTTAGGGCTTTGATCCAGCGGATTCAGATGTAATTGCAGATTACGGTAGATCTGTTCGTTGTCGTCACGCCCCTGATGATCGAGAAGATAGGCGGTCCCGTTATGCAACATAACGGTCGGTTTCTCAGGTGATGGGTCAACCACATCAACCGAACGGGCGCGGAAAATGCGGGTTCGATTGGCAGTAGAAGTATAAATCAGCGCGTCAGTCAGGCGATTATTATCCTGATCAACCGTCTGCGAAAGGATCATTCGTCCGTTATCGTTAGTGTTAAATTTCTTTGCCCGCAACTGGCGAACATCCAGCTCCGACTGTGACTGTTGCTCCAGTTGATAAATCTGCGCATAAGCCCACGGACGACCATACATCGACAGAAGGGTGACAAAAATACTTAGCGGTATCGCCAGATAAAGAACGGCTTTGTACAAGCGTCCCGGACTGCCCCCCGCCGCAGAGATAGCGGTAATTTCCGAGTCGGTATACATCTGCCCTAGCGTCACGCCAACTGACACATACAGTCCAACAGGTAACAACATCTCCAGTGCAATCAGCACCTTGTAGAAAACGATATCCAGCACAACATCAAGAGCTAATATCCCATTTGCCGCTTCGGTCAGATAACGCTGTGCGGAGTAGCTGGCGAAAATAAAGATCAGAAAACCGACGATAATCAGCACCAGACGGCGCGTACCACGCATGATGTAGTGTTCAACCAGCTTCATCTCACTAACGCCCTCAATCCTTTGAGTTTTTTATTCATTGATCAGCTTCTGCGCCAGCGCAATGACATGATCTACCTCTTCCGGCGTCAGGCTGCCGTCCTTTGCCCACTGAATTTGCCCGGATTTATTCAGCACCAGAATGGTTGAACTCTGCTCCTGCAAGTGCCAGGCAACGCGTCCCTGTCCATTGCCGTCAATAACGAATTGCGCCCATGGATAGCGGCGTTTATTTTTTTCGATTTTGCCAACGACAAAATAGCCGGTACCAAAGATGGCATCATCAGTGTTCACAATGGTGGTGGGCTGAAAACGATCCTGCGGAAAGTTTGCCGCTTCAACCGCTTTAATTAACAGTGAGTTCTTTTTCTTCGCCGACTTACGCCCGGCGATGTACTGAATAATGCGAACTTTTCCCGCCAATTGTGTGCTGTTCCACTTTTGGTAGTGAATTTCGTCGTCGCTATTCAGAAGCAGCTCGCCGCCTTCCTGGATATAAACGGGGGTAACCGTTTTGCCAGTAACGAAATTGTGTGCCTGCACACCCGGGGCTAAGAGCATGATAATCAGCGCAATAATCAAACGAGATGACATCATTGCTCCGGTTATAGCGGAAAACGCGAAATCAGCAGTTCTAAGCGCTGACGAATATCGCTATCCAGCGCCATCGGTGCATCATACGACTGGCGGTTTTCCATATCATCCGCCACCATGTTGTCGTGTTTATCCCCCATCAGGCCATTAATGGCGGCGAGGAAGCGGGAAATCTGTAACGCTTCTTTATTTTCAGGATCAAGCGATCTTAGGGTGTCGTAATAAGAAACCTGCTGGCTGATGATTTTTCGCACATCATGAAATTCCCTGCCGGTTAGTCGAGGTTTGGCAATTATCTCTTTCAGGGTATGCATTTGCTTTTGCCGATAGGCAATAAAACCGCTTACGCTTTCTAACTGGCTATGGCGTAATGAATAGTTCACCAACGACCAGACCGGAGAGCTTAAATAAATCCGTAACAGGTTGCCGTAATACGACACAATATTTTTCTTACCGTTACGAAAGCCGTCCTGAAAATGCCCAAGAAAAACGGTCGTTTTGCCGAATAAAAATCCGGCCTGATGCTTCTTTAAATACAGCCGTTGCGCAAAACGCAGGTGCTTGTAGCGCGCTCGCATGTATTTAAATTGTTTGCGCTCATCAGCAGTCAGCTCATCGCCTTTGGCCTGTTTGCATATTAAACGCAGTAACTCCTGGCGATTGACGCCATTGAGCCAGAATTGCAGGCATAACGCGTAATTATCATGGATGATTTCGGTGGTACAACTTAGTGCGATAGTCGGCGGCAAACTGACCTGTGCATCAACGACATCATCTTCTTCAATCGCAACAAATAGACGCTCGCTCGCCTCAAGCGGGAAATATTTTCTCATCATCAGGATTTCTCTCCGGCTGCGTTATAAAGCAAGGAATGGCGCTGAAAAAATGCCTTTAAGGTCGGAATTAGCGAGAGCACCACATCCAGACATTGCCCACCGAAGTAAGCAAATGCAGCCCCCAGCACGCCAAACAGATGACAGAACATGAACAGCAATACGATGTAGCCGATTGAGGCGATGGTTTGCGCCACGAGAAAAGCGCGCTGTTTTCCCGCCATCAATAGCAATGACTCCTGAGGGAAGCCCAGCATCGAGATCACAATTGCGCCCAGCATCACCTGAATCAGGTCATACGCTTCGAGATACTTAACGCCAAACACCAGCGAAATGAGCGGCTTGCCGACGATCAGCACCGCGAGTGCCACCAGAATACCGATTCCGCCCGCCAGTAAACCGGACTTCACGCCTAACAACCACGGTCTGGTGGTGCGCGGATCTAAACGCATCACCTCTGGGTAAAAACTTTTACCCAGTAAACCCGCTGGCGTTCCGGCGGCGTCGAAGAATGTCATGGCGATTTTAAATAACCCGGCGGCAGCGGGTCCTAACACGATCCCCACCAACACTGTGCTGCACGAGTTACGTGCCGACCAGATGGAGTGGGCAATGTTGGTTGACCAGACAAAACTCCACGCGCCTTTGATGTGTCGGGCAGACTCAAACAGATTCAATTTGAAGGCGTTATGGATATTTCTGCGGCGTAATTCACGTGCGGCAAACCACCAGTACATGGTGCCGCCAACAAGATTCGAGGCGTACCAGGCAATAACAAAACCCGCAAAACCAAAGTCAAAATACCAGGCAACGACGCTCCCCGCTGCGCGCAGAAAAGGTTTCGTCGCCTGCTGTACAGCAATTAAATCGAAGCGATCTACCGCACGCAGAATGCCGGTCGGCGTGGAGGAAGCCATTGAAGGAATGAGCGTGCAATAGAGCGCTGCCAGCCAAAAGCTTTGGTCATCCAGACCTAATGAATGGGAAAGAAAAGGGAGTAAGGCAATGCCGCCGACAATCGCCACCGCGCCGCTGACGATATCCAGCGAGAAGGAAAATGAGACGACATTGCGGAATTGCTGCGGATTATTGTTGGTTAATGCTGGTGTTCCGTACTGAACCACCAGCTGCCATGTCTGAAACTTAATAAAATCGCTGATCGACTTGGCGTACGATTGCACAATCACCAGTACGCCAAACATGGCGGGCGCACACGAGAGCGCCAACAGACCCAGCAAAGCGCTCACGACATTACTGGAACCTAACCAAGCGCTATTGCGAATAATGGTGCGAAACGCGCCATCTGCAAACCAATGTTTGATGTTAAACCCCGCCAATTCAGCCTGACCTTATCGTTGATAGTAAAAAGTATCCCGCCAGCTTTAAGTTAAACTTCGGCGGTCAGAAACGATGGCAACCAGAGAAACCGCCTTCTGTGCCTGTTCCAGCACTGCGCTGTAGGGCGCTCTGGAATCAATCTCAAGAATTTTTGTGCCGTTATAGCCAATCGTCGACATGACACCGATTTTGTCCTGCAGCTCGGCATAGTCATGGTCAGGCTTGCGGGAGATGGCAGTATCAATATCAATCCCCAAACGAATGATTAATTCAGGACGGTATTGCGCCATTTGTTGGTATAAACGCCGTTCGCGCTGCGCCAGAAACATGCTGATTTTCCCGGTCGCACGTTCGACGCCGATCCCCGGTCCGTCATAATAAAAGCCCGAAATTTCAGCCTGCGGGAAGCGATCGCTGACCACCAGAACGCCACTTTGCGCCAGTTGCTGAACCTTGCGTAGA
>OHFQ01000775.1_pt1 | contig 14123 bp, 10 predicted proteins | sample 1567581 | NCBI WGS metagenome assembly OHFQ01 (sample SAMEA3879559, study PRJEB24766) | human gut metagenome | biome: human-associated habitat; feature: feces | place: USA | collected 1985/1987 | reverse complement strand
CCCCAGTTTGCGCCGACAATCGCTCTAACCATTTAATTTTATCCTCCTTGCCATAAAACAGCAAATTTAGTAGCAGATATTTATCAATATCAACACTGCCACTAAGATATTATAGCACAAAACATTCTATATGTAAAGGCACTTTTAAACATTTAACACTTTTATAACATTTAGCGTATTACCATACTGCTATGATAAAGAATAAAAAGTTTTAATATATCTTGCAAAAATCAGATTTGTGTATTATAATATAGTGTAACGGCTCGTGCTGTGAGATAACAAAATAAAATACGAGGGGATAACGATGACAAAAAGAAAACAATGTGCGGCTCTTGCGCTTGCATTGACGCTGACAATTTCTATGTTCGGCTGTGAAAAAGACAAAGAAACAACACAGTCGTCTGCGGTGTCGCAGATAAAGACAAGCGACTCAGCACAACCAAGCAATGTGAAGGTCAAGGAATACAAATTTCCGGAGTTTCTGAATAAAATTAAAAGCCTTGACGAGCTTTCACGAAAGCTTTATACAAGCTTTGACAGCACTCAGTATGTTGCCGAGGTTGAGGAGCAGCCTTTTGAGGAATATAAATGTGAAAAGCTTCTTGCAGATCTTTTCTTCACTTATCGTGACGGCAGAGCAGTGGGACTTCTTGACAAGTCGGGAAACGTTGTGCTTGAAGCTGATGAGTACACTGAAATAACTGTGGTTAGCAATGGTATTCTACAGCTTTCTTATGATAAAGAGCGCAACGCTCCTATGCAGTATATGAAATATGACAGCGACGGAAATTTAAGTGACTATAAGCATAAGAAATTCTCCGCTGACAGCCTTTATACATATGAGTCGCAGGCTGATGACAGCAGCACGGACACTGTTTATTCACTTATGATTCCTGACGGTAAAAATGTTGTGTCATCAGACGGCTCGGATAAGTGGGATTCTGTTGAGAAGATATCAGCCGACAGCATAGATACAAATAAGGCGTACAAAGGCTTTTACAAGCTCACAAAGAATGGCGGCATATACTATGCTTGCTTTGATGACTTTTATAATTATGATATCTACGAGGGCGCATATGCAAAGGTTTGTGTGAAAGTAGGCGGAGAATACGGAGAATGCTATCTTGCCGATCATGATGATTACAACGAGCTTGTGAAAATGATAGACAGCTTCGGAAACGCTTCATACAGGACGGCGCCGTCTAAAGATCCGGGACTTGATTTTATACAGATAACTCTGGGACTCAAAGAGAACACTAAAACAGAGATAACTATTTCTTCTGACGGCTATTGCCTGACGGACACCATAGAAGCTGCTGAGGGTGAGGCTGTGAACAAGTATTTCTCCTATCTTGACAAGGAAGATTTCGCAGATCTTATACTTTGGTGTGATCAGGTGCTTGCTGAGGAGTATCAAAAATAGATTTAAACTTTTTATAAATAATTTGCAGGATAGCGTAAATTTCCTGCAAAAATTGTTTTTTTAGCTCTTGCAAGTTGTTGACATTAGGTAGAACTTGTGCTATTATATTAAAGGTGTGGCGGTTTTCCTGCATATTTTTAATGAACACTGCAAATACTTCTCTTGTGACGAAAGTTACTAATGAAGAACGGGAGGTATCTGAGTGTCTGAACAAGAAGAAAATGTAGAGAGCGAAAAGCTTGCTGAGGATATAAGGCAGATAAAGGAAATGGGTTCTGTCACATTGCCAGACGCAAAGCACGTTATACACTGCCTGAACATTATCGGTCAGGTGGAGGGGCATTATATTTTGCCTGCACAAAACAAAACCACCAAGTATGAGCATATCATACCTGCCCTTGTTGCTATCGAGCAGGATAGGAGCATAGAGGGGCTTGTGATAATCCTCAACACTGTGGGCGGAGATGTGGAAGCAGGACTTGCCATTGCAGAGCTTATTGCTAGTATGAAAACGCCTACTGTGTCAATGGTTGTGGGCGGAGGTCACTCCATAGGCGTGCCGCTGGCGGTGTGTGCGAAAAAGTCATTTATAGTGCCAAGCGCCACAATGACCATACACCCTGTCAGAATGAACGGGCTTGTGCTGGGAGTACCCCAGACGCTTTCCTACTTTGATAAAATGCAGGAAAGGATAGTTCGCTTTGTGTGCGATAATTCAGCCATAAAGCCTGAGCGTTTCCGTGAGCTTATGATGTCAACGGGCGAGCTTGTAATGGACGTTGGTTCTGTTATCGACGGGGAGCAGGCTGTAAAAGAGGGGCTTATCGACAGGCTCGGAGGGCTTTCCGAGGCGATAGACTGCCTTTATGATATGATAGAAAACAGTTCTGAAAAGGAGAAAGCTGAAAATGTTTCAGACAATAATCGACCTTTATGACGTATTCAGGACTGACGTAGATATCGGAGAAGAGTTTGAGGGTGATGATACTGCTGTGGACACAGACCCGGCACATTATCTCAGCCGTGACGGCTTTTATCTCTGACAAACAACAAAATTTCGGAGGACAGCAATGGGTATCATCAATGCGATTTTTCAGGCTATAATTCAGGGCTTGACGGAGTTTCTTCCAGTTTCAAGTTCAGGACATCTTTCACTGTATCAGCATTTTACAGGAAACAGTGGAGAGGGAGCTTTGTTTTTCTCGGCGATACTTCACCTTGGCACGCTTGTAGCAGTATTTGTGGCTTTCAGGAAGACAATATGGGATATGATAAAAGAGCTTGGCGTTATGATAAAGGATATTTTTACAGGCAAGTTCACTCTTAAAAATATGAATCCTCCAAGGCGTATGATAGTTATGATAATAGTTTCCTGCTTCTGCCTTGTACCGTTCCTGCCATTTAAGGGCTGGTTTGAGGGCATTGCAGAGGATTCAAGCATTTTCGCAGAAGGCCTTTGTTTCCTTTATACATCGGCAATACTTTTTATGTCAGACCGCTGTGTAAAGGGTAAAAAAACTCAGGGCAATATAGCCTGTAAGGACGCAATAACGGTCGGACTTTTTCAGGGAGTTGCACTGTTGCCCGGCGTTTCAAGATCAGGCTCGACTATCTCAGCGGGACTTTTCTCAGGCATGACCAGAGAAACATCGGTAAAGTATTCTTTCATTCTGGGCATACCTGTTATACTTATGAGCTGTCTGCTTGAAGTCAAGGACGCAGTTTCAACACATGCTGATATAGATTGGGTTAGCTGTGCAGTTGGATTTGTAGTTGCCGCATTTGTGGGACTTTGTGCTATCAAGCTTGTAAACTGGCTCGTTAAAACGGATAAATTCAAGGTGTTTGCTTATTATACCCTTGTGCTTGGCGTCATAGTCCTTGTTATCTCATTTATCGAGATGTGCATGGGTCACCCTATATCCTTTGCAAAGTAATGACATAAGATAATACAGTTTCTGTGAAAAAGCTTGAAATTCTGTTTTCAGGCTTTTTTGTGGGTTATAAAGGCAAATAACATTTTGCCTTTATTTGCTTAAATAAGACAAATACCGAAAGGAATGGTAAAATAAATGGCAGCTCAAAAGAAAGGCTCAAAGCCTGCGCCAAAGCAGACAGCGGCAAAGAAAAAGCCCGCACAAAAGCCTGCGCCAGCTGCAAAAAAGAATACAAAACAGCAAAAGCCTCAGAGCAAGCCGCCACAGTCAAATTCCATGACAGCAGTGAGAGAAAGAGAGAACAGACGCTTCTGGTCTTACATACTTTTCTTTTTCGGCATACTTGAACTGCTTATCACGTTCGTGGAGGGGGACGGCTTGTGGAAATGGCTCCATGAGCTGAACCGAGGACTTTTCGGCGTGACGGTATTTCTGTTTGCACCTATGATAATCTATGTTGCACTTATGATAGCTTCAGATGTGACCCACAACAAGGTCATAGCGAAGGTGGTGGAGGGAAGCGTTCTTATGCTTCTTATAAGCGGCATGGCTCAGATAATCCAAGTGGGCTCTGTGGACGGAAGTTCGTTCTGGCTTAAACTTGTGGGGCTTTTCAATGATGGAAAACAGCTCCGTGGCGGTGGACTTGCAAGCGCATTGCTTGGCTGGCCTTTGCTTTCGCTTTTCAAAAGAGTTGGCGCAGGTATCGTTATCGTGCTTGTGGCGTTCACTTTTATAATGCTGCTTACAAATGTTACGCTTCCACAGCTTCTAAAGGCAGTTTCAAAGCCTTTTGTAAAGAGCTATGAAGCGGTGAACGAGGAGCGTATCGAGCGTGCGGCTCAGCCTCCGAAGCCTCCAAGAGAGAAGAAAGAACCTAAGCGTAACGGCAGAGTGGATATTGCAAAGTTCTATCCTGATGATGGCCCTGACACTGCGGCGGAAGCCTTTGTGCCTGTTGCAGAGGCGGAAGAAGCTACCGACAAGGTGGACGCTTCAAAGATAGATATGCCGGTCCACCCTGTGAAAGCTCCTGTGATAACACATGAAAAGCTTGAAGAAACGGCTAAGACTACCGATAATGAGGAGCTTAAAAAGATAATAGAAAACGCAATAGGCGACAACAGAGAAGAAAAGAAGTCCAAGGATGAGCCTGTTAAGCCACCTGTAGTGAATGTTGATAAGAACGGTCAGACAACGTTCTTTGAGAAAGATAATAAAATATCTGCTTACGTTTATCCGCCTGTGGATATACTCAAATATGCTAAAAATCCTGTGGCTTCCGAGATAGTCCAGCAGGAAATACAAGAGAAATCTGCGAAGCTTGTGGAAACGCTTGAAACATATGGCGCTAAAACAAGGATCGTGGGCATACACAGAGGTCCGTCCGTTACAAGATATGAGCTTCAGCCTGCAGCAGGCGTAAGAGTGTCGAAGATAACGGGTCTTGCAGACGATATTGCACTTAACCTCGCGGCAATGAGCGTTCGTATCGAAGCTCCTGTTCCGGGCAAAGCCTGCATAGGAATAGAAGTGCCGAACGATCATAGAGATACGGTTTCTCTCCGTGAGCTTATCGACAGCGAGGAATACAGAAAGGCAAAGGGCAAGCTTACCTTTGCAGTGGGCAAGGATATCGAGGGTAATATCATTATCGGCGATATCGCCAAAATGCCGCATATGCTCGTTGCAGGTACAACAGGTTCAGGTAAGTCTGTTTTTACAAACTCTATCATACTTTCTATACTTTACCATGCGTCCCCTGACGAAGTAAAGCTTATTCTTATCGACCCTAAGAAAGTCGAGTTTCCTATTTATAATAAGATACCTCATTTGCTTATCCCTGTTGTTACCGAGCCTTTAAAGGCGGCTGGTGCGCTTGGCTGGGCGGTAAATGAAATGAACAAGCGTTATCTTATGTTCGAGGCGAACAATGTAAAGAACTTGCAGGAGTTTAACGACATGGTTCTTGAAGAACGCAGCAAGCATGTAGAGGAGCAGGACGAAGTCCGTGCAAAGATCGACCTGCTGCCGCAGATAGTTATCGTGGTCGATGAGTTCGCCGATCTTATGATGGCTGCGAGAAGCGAGGTAGAGGACTCAGTTTTAAGACTTGCACAGCTCGCCCGTGCGGCAGGAATACATATGATAATCGCAACACAGTCCCCTAGGGCGGACGTGTTGACAGGACTTATCAAGTCAAATATCCCATCGAGAGTTTCTCTTAGTGTGTCCAGCAACGTTGACTCACGAGTTATACTTGATGAAAGCGGTGCAGAGAAGCTTCTTGGAAACGGTGACCTGCTTTATAAGCCTGTTGGCGTTAAAAAGCCTATAAGAATGCAGAGCGGCTATGCAGCGACTTCTGAGATAAGAGAGGTTGTAAACTTCCTCAAGAACGAGCATACCGCAGAATACAGCGACGAAGTTATCGCAGAGGTGGAGGAGAATACTCCACAGCCAAAGGACAGCGGTTCGGCAGGCAGCGATAATGTTTCCGTAAATCCTGATGATGACCTTGTAAATCAGGCAATATCCATAATTGTGCAGACAAATAACGCTTCCACTGCGTTCTTGCAAAGAAAGCTAAAACTCGGTTTCCCTAGAGCCGCCCGTATCATGGACGAGATAGAGGAAATGGGCATAATAGGACCACAGGAAGGCTCTAAGGCACGAAAGATAAACATAACAAAAGAAGAATGGGCTGAAATGCAGGCAAGAAGATAGCTCAGTCGGAAAGGGATAACATGGCAGGCAGATCTGCGAAAAAGAAAAATTCGACAGCACCGCTTAAAAAGGCGGTAACGCTCATAGCGGTTTTTGTGGTGCTGCTTTTTACAGTGCTTGACCTGACGGGGTTAGTTTCTTTCGACAGCTTGCTTATCAAGGCAGGCGTTGAGGATAAGCCGGCGGAACACGCTCAGACAGAGGTGCATTTTATCGACGTTGGTCAGGGCGACAGCACCCTTGTGATATCACAAGGGGAGGCTATGCTCATTGACAGCGGCGACAAAGATGACAGCAATAAAATAGAAAAATATCTTGAAAAGCAGGGAGTGACAGAGTTAAAATATCTCATTGCCACCCACCCTCACGCTGACCATATTGGTGAAATGAGCGAGATAATAGACCAGTTTCAGGTGGACAAATTCATTATGTCGAAAGTCAAGGCTGATATGACGCCCACCACAACGATATATGAGAAAATGCTCAAAAGCATAAAGGCAAAGGGCTTGAAGATAACACAGGCAAAGCCTATGGAATTTGAGCTTGGAAGCTGTAAGGTGGAGCTTTTCACACCAAAAAAGGATTATGATGATCTTAATAACTATTCCACCCTTGTGAAGATAACAGACGGTGAGAACAGCTTTCTTATCACGGGGGATTGCGAGACCACTGAGGAGAAGGATATACTTTCTCAGGGTTATGATGTTTCCGCAAAGGTGCTTAAAGCAGGTCATCACGGCAGTTCCACTTCTTCGGGGGTCGATTTTCTTAACAAGGTCATGCCGAGATATGCTGTTATATCCTGCGGCAAGGGCAACAAGTATGGTCACCCACACGAGGAAACTGTCACAAGGCTGAAAAAATATGCTTCCCATTTGTATGTCACTGCAGATGTGGGAACGATAGTTTTCAGCTCAGATGGCGAGGGGTTGAGCGTTTCTGCTGAAAAGGGAGAAAAGTGATATGGAAGAGATTTTTATAGTTGACAGGATAGAAAACGGCTATGCCGTGTGCGAAACTGAGCAGGGAGAAAAAAAGGATATAACGCTTTCTGAAACAAAAGACGTTCACGAGGGTGACGTGCTTATCTTAAAGGACGGCGTTTATATCCCAGATAAGGACAAAACAGAAGCAAGAAGAAAAAGGATACTCGCCCTACAGGAGGATCTGTGGGCTTAAATATATGCTGAAAGGTATAGATGGAAATGGAAAAAGATTTATTTACGCTTATCAATGAAAAGCTTTCAGGCTTATCAAAGGGACACAAGCTTATTGCGAACTACATTCTCTCCCACTATGACAAGGCGGCTTTTATGACGGCTCAGAAGCTTGGAAAAACTGTGGGCGTCAGCGAATCAACGGTGGTAAGATTTGCCTCAGAGCTTGGCTATGACGGCTATCCTGCCCTTCAAAAAGGTTTGCAGGAGCTTATGAGAAACAAGCTTACAACTGTTCAGAGAATAGAGGTCACTTCCGACCTTATGAGCAGTGACAACGTGCTTGAAAGGGTACTCAATCTCGACATCGACAAGATAAGGCGTACTTTGGAGGAAACCTCAAAGGAGGACTTTAACAATGCCGTTGACACTATCGTATCCTGCAATACTCTTTACATAATGGGTACGAGAAGTGCAGCTTCTATCGCTTCGTTCCTTGCGTATTATCTTGGACTTATTTTCCCCCATGTAAAGCTTGTTCAGAGTACGACTACTTCCGAGCTTTTTGAAAAGATAATGAGAATAGACGAAAAGGACGCCATGATAGGTATATCTTTCCCGAGGTATTCAAAGCAGACCGTCAAGGCACTTAAATATGCAAAGAGCAACGGTGCGAACGTTATAGCTATAACAGACTCAAAGGCTTCGCCTATCGCAAAGTATGCAGACAGCCTGCTTCTTGCAAGAAGCGATATGGCTTCATTCGTTGACTCTCTTGTTGCACCGCTGAGCCTTATAAATGCACTTATCGTTGCGGTATCAATAAGAAATATCGACAGAGTGTCCCAGACCTTTGAACGTCTTGAAAAGGTTTGGGCTGAGTATGACGTTTACGCAAAAAGCGAGGAAGATACACAGTGAGAAGATTTGACGCAGTTATAGCAGGCGCAGGTGCGGCAGGAATGTTCTGCGCAGTTCAGCTTGGCTGGCGTGGAAAGAGCGTTGCTGTTATCGAGCATAGCGGCTGTCAGGGCAGAAAACTCATGATAACAGGCAAGGGCAGGTGTAACGTCACAAACAACTGTACCGCTGACACTGTTATGAAAAATATCCCACGCAACAGCAAGTTCATGTATTCAGCACTGAGCAGATTTGCTCCAGAGGACGTTATGAGCTTTTTTGAGTGCCTTGGTGTGGAACTTAAAACAGAGCGTGGCAACAGGGTTTTCCCTGTGAGCGACAACGCAAAGGATATCGTCAAGGCACTTGTGAAAGCCTGCGAGGACAGTGGTGTGCAGTTTATCGACGATGAGGTAAAAGAGCTTATCATAAAGGACGGCAGAGCAGAGGGCTTTAAATGCGAGCATGGGGATTACTACGCAGACAGCGTTATCGTTGCAACTGGCGGAAAGTCCTATCCACGGACAGGCTCAACAGGCGACGGCTACAGGCTTGCGAAGTCTGTGGGGCATAAGGTCACGGCAATAACTCCGTCACTTTGCCCTGTAGTCACTTATGAGCGTGAGGAATGTGCTTCTGCAATGGGGCTTTCCCTTAGAAACTGCACCTTGACGCTTCGTGAAGAGGACAGAGATAAACCAATTTTCCACGAGCTTGGGGAAATGCTTTTTACACACTTTGGTTTGAGCGGACCGCTTGTACTTTCGGCTTCGGCTCACCTTGGTGATATGAACAAGTCAAGGTATTATATGGATATCGACCTTAAACCTGCACTGAGCCATGAACAGCTTGACAGCAGGATACTTCGTGATTTCGGCGATTTTCCAAACAGAGATTTTCAGAATTCACTGGGCAAACTGCTGCCTTCAAAGATAATACCACTTATAATAAAAAGGTGCGGCATCGATCCTGAGAAAAAGGTCAATCAGATAACACGTGAGGAGCGTGAAAGGCTTGTTTCCACTGTGAAAAAGCTAACGTTCACAGTGAAGTGTATGCGCCCTGTAGAGGAAGCTATCATCACCCGTGGAGGAGTTGATGTTTCGCAGATAGACCCACGGTCAATGGAGTCAAAGCTGTGTAAAGGACTTTACTTTATCGGTGAGGTGCTTGACGTTGACGCTTATACAGGTGGCTTTAATTTGCAGATAGCGTTTTCCACGGCGTATAGCTGTGCGGATAAAATATGATAAGGAGATTTTGATATGGGAATAAACGTGGCTCTCGACGGACCTTCCGGAGCAGGAAAGTCCACTATCGCAAAGGCGGTAGCGAAAAAGCTTGAATATGTATATGTAGACACAGGTGCGATGTACCGCTCTATAGCTTATTATGTTATAAGCAAGGGTGCAGACCTTTCTGACCCTGAGCAGATAAAGCCTCTGCTTGCGGATATATCTATAAAGCTTTGCTATACAGAGGCAGGTCAGAGAGTGATGCTCAATGACGAGGACGTTTCAGACAAAATAAGAACGCCTGAGATATCCATGGGTGCGTCAAAGGTGTCTGCTATACCTGAGGTAAGAGAATTTCTGCTTGAACTTCAGAAGAATATCGCAAAAGAAAACAACATCATCATGGATGGCAGAGATATCGGCACTGTGGTTTTGCCAAACGCTGACGTGAAGATATTTCTCACAGCCGCTCCAGAGGCAAGAGCAGAAAGACGTTTCAAGGAGCTTCAGGAAAAGGGCGACAAGTCTACATATGACGAGGTATTGCAGGATATAATCCAGCGTGACTATAACGATACACACAGAGAGATAGCACCGCTGAAAAAGGCTGATGACGCTGTTGAGGTGGACTCTACTGAGTTGACTCTTGAAGAGTCTGTTGAAGCTATCTACAAGGTAATAACCGACAAGACTAAAAAAAAAGAGCGTAAGATAAAAGAGATAATGCCTGTCAGACCTGTGAAAAAAGAACACAGGCTTGGTCATTTCCATATGTTTTGGTACACAGTGCTGAGATATATCGTTATCGGACTTTATCATCTGTATTTTAACATCACTTTTGAGGGTACGGAAAATATCCCAAAGGACGGCGGAAATATATTCGCTTCAAACCACAGAAGCTATCAGGACCCTGTGTTTATCGCACTGCCAACAAAAGTGCCGCTTTCTTATATGGCTAAGGAGGAGCTTTTTCATCAGAATGTGTTCTTCACTCTGCTTATAAAAGCGTTCGGAGCATTCCCTGTTACAAGAGGAAAGGGCGACACTCAGGTAATAGACACATCTATAGAGAAGCTTGAAAAGGGCAGAAACCTTGTCATCTTCCCTGAGGGAACACGTTCAAAGGACGGCAAGGTAGGAAAGGGCAAAACAGGCGTTGCCTTGGTGGCGGCTGTGGCTCAGGTGCCTGTGGTCCCTGTTGGTATCAATTTCGAGGGCAAGCTCAAATTCAGAAAGCGTGTAGTTGTAAGATTTGGCAAGCCTATAGTGCCTGGCGAGATAGGAGTTACAGCCACAGACCCTCATTCTCTTAGGACTATCAAGAACGAGATCATGAAAAATATCACGGAGCTGGTACATTAAATGTTAACAAAGTGTAAAATTTGCGTTGCAAAGACCGCAGGTTTCTGTTTTGGTGTAGACAGAGCCGTAAAAATAGTGTATAATGAATTAGATAACCGAAATAATGTTGTAACGTTAGGCCCAATCATTCACAATCCAAACGTAGTTTCTGACCTTGAAGCAAAAGGAGTTTACTCCACCGATGTGGATAAGGTCACGAAAGACCAGACAGTTGTTATCAGATCCCACGGTGTTGGACTGGACGTGTATGAAAAGCTTGCAAAGGTAGGTGCGGAAGTCATTGACGCTACCTGTCCCTTTGTGGCAAGGATACACAAGATAGCAGCCGAAAAATCGGGCGAGGGATACGTTATTCTTATCGCAGGTGATGAGGCTCACCCGGAAATAATGGGTATAAGAGGTCATTGCAGCGGAGAGAGTTATGTGTTCAGTTCATGTGACGATTTTGAAAATTTGGTGAAAGAGAAAGATTTTTCGTCAAAAAAGGTTGCAATTCTGGCTCAGACAACGTATAATAAGAATATGTGGAGAAAGTGCGAAGAGCTTTTTGAGAGGTATCTGCCTGAGGCTGTGGTGTATAACACCATATGCAGTGCCACTTCTGAAAGACAGAAGGAGGCGGCGGAGCTTGCGAAGGCTGCCGACATAATGATAATAGTCGGAGGGCTGCACAGCTCCAATACTCACAAGCTTAAAGCCATATGCGATGAATATTGCAAATGTTGGCTTGTGGAGGACGCCGAAGGACTGAGGGCATGTGATATTGACTTATCAGGTGCAAAATTTATCGGGATTTCTGCTGGTGCATCGACGCCGGCTTATATAATCAAGGAGGTACAACAGACCATGAGTGAAATGTTGAACAATGTTGACGAAGAATTTAATTTTGAGGAGGAACTGGAAAAGACTCTGAAAAAAATACATACGGGAATGAAGGTTGAGGGCGTTGTCACCGATATCAATAACGGTGAAGTAGCCGTAGATATCGGAACAAAGCACACAGGCTATATTCCTGCATCTGAACTTACAGATGATCCTACTAAGAAGCCAGAGGATATCGTAAAGGTAGGCGACAAGATCGATCTGATCGTTCTTAAGACAAATGACCAGGAGGGTATCGTTACACTTTCTAAGAAGAAGGTTGACGCAGTTCTTGGTTTCCAGAAGATAGTTGAGTCTAAGGAGGCTGACGCTACACTTACAGGTACAGTTACAAACGTTGTTAAGGGCGGCGTACTCGTATCAGCTAACGGTGTTAAGGTATTTATCCCTGCTTCACAGGCAGCTCCAAGAAGAGATTTCGATCTTAACGATCTGCTCAAGCAGTCAGTAAGCTTCAAGATCCTTGAGGTAAACGAGGCTAAGCAGAGAGCAGTTGGTTCTATCCGTGCAGTAGCAAGAGAGGAAAGAGCAGCAGCTCAGGCTAAGTTCTTTGAGACAGCTCAGATCGGTTCTGAGGTAGAGGGTACAGTTAAGTCTATCACAGATTACGGCGTATTCGTAGATCTCGGTGGTGTTGACGGCCTTATCAGAAGAATGGATCTTTCTTGGAACAGGATCAAGCACCCTTCAGACGTTGTTTCTGTTGGCGATAAGATCACTGTTACTATCAAGGATATCGACAGCGAAACAAAGAAGGTTTCATTGACATATAAGAAGGCTTCTGAGAATCCATGGGAGATCTTCAAGGCTAACTATGAGGTAGGTCAGGTAGTTAAGGCTACTGTTGTTTCTATCACAAGCTTTGGTGCTTTTGCACAGATCATTGACGGTATCGACGGTCTTATCCATATCTCTCAGATCGCTAACCAGAGAGTAAACAATGTTGCAGATATCCTTTCTGTAGGTCAGGTAGTTGATTGCCAGATCACAGAGATCGATCTCGACAAGAAGAGGATCAGCCTGTCTATGAGAGCTTTGCTTCCTGCTGATGACGAGGCTTCTGAGGACGCTGAATAAGCAATAAAATTCATGGGGGCGAGTGATCGCCCTCGTTTTTTATTTTCAATGAAATAACGGCAGCTTTGTTCTGTCAAAAAATCCTTAGAAAAAACTAAAGATTTACCGAAAAGACTTAACTTTTTGATTCGTATGTGGTATAATAATATCAGATCAAATAAAGACGAAAGGTTAAATTTATGGATGAAATAAAAAACACGGCAGTGAAAAAACGCAAAAAGAAAAGATCCACTAATCCTGCTGTCAGAGTTCTCAAAATATTAGGCACAGCTTTGCTGTCGATATTCCTGATACTCATTATCACCTGTTCTATATTTGCAACAGTTCTGACTATTTACGTCCTTAACTTTGCAGATACCACAACAACTATCAGCCTTGACAAGACGGAAACAAGCAACATTTCGAGATTTTTGTCTGTCAACCCTGACTATGATGAAGATGATGAGGATTCACAGGAGTATGACCTTTATTATGCTCTGAAAAACAGCAATAAGCACGTTGTATGGGCTGATCTTGAGGATATCCCTCAGTATGTTCAGGACGCTTTTGTGTACACCGAGGACGAGAGATTTTATTCTCATGACGGCGTTGACTTCAAGAGAACGTTCGCTTCATTTGTTAATGTATTCATTCCGATATACGGCGGCAGACAAATAGGTGGTTCGACTATCACTCAGCAGACTATTAAGAACATCACGGGTGATGACTCCAGAGATTCTATCCATGGTATCGAGCGTAAGATACGAGAGATCTTCCGTTCTATCAACGTGGAAAAGACCTACACAAAGGAAGATATTCTCCAAAGTTATCTTAACCTTGTGCCACTGACAACTCAGGAGTATGATATCATCGGAGTTCAGGCTGCTGCAAACTTCTATTTTGGCAAGGACGTAAAGGATCTAAACCTTGCTGAGGCAGCTTCACTTGCGGGTATGACAAGCTGGCCTGCTGCAAACAACCCATATGATAATATGAAAAACAACAAGCTCAGACAGAAGTATACGCTGGATCATATGCTCGATAACGGTGCAATTTCTGAGCAGGAATATAACGAAGCCCTCAACTATGAGCTTAAAATAACAGGCGATATAACCTATACAAGCTCATCTATCTATGAGGACGAAACAAAGGATCAGGGTCCGACATCTTATTTCATGGACGCTGCTATCAATCAGACTATACAGATAATCGCTGACTATTATGGCATTTCATGGGAGGACGCTTCCGCAAGACTTTATGACGGCGGATTTACTGCATATACCACTGTTGACAGAAGTATGCAGAAGAAGGTGGAAAAGGAAATGCAGAAGCAAAGTAATTTCACCACCTATGAAATGAACAAAAAGGACGATACTCTGTGGTCAGGCTTTATCGCTATGGACTACCAGGGCAATGTTAAGGCTATCGTCGGCGGACGTGATAA
>OHFQ01000767.1_pt1 | contig 14231 bp, 13 predicted proteins | sample 1567581 | NCBI WGS metagenome assembly OHFQ01 (sample SAMEA3879559, study PRJEB24766) | human gut metagenome | biome: human-associated habitat; feature: feces | place: USA | collected 1985/1987 | reverse complement strand
GAGTTCGGCGGCAAGGTCTACCTCAGCGGGCAGACGGTCGGTCTGTGCATAGCGGCCTGTGCGCAGTTCCTCCAGCAGAGCGCTGACGATGCGGTCGCTGATGACAGCACCACCCAGGCGGCTGGAAGGGGATAAGCTGGAATCTCTCATGGTTCGTTTCCTCCGGTACACGGGCAGGGCGGCCCTGCCTGGACTTCCGGAAAAGCTGTGCCTGAGCACAAAAACTCTTCCTGCAAATATTATAGCATAAATTGACAATGATTCAAACGGCATTTATACTGGAATCAGCCGGAAAGTATGATTTTATTTTGGAGGGATAGAGCAAGAATGGAAGTTCTTCTGCACAAAGTGTGCGGCCGGCCCGCAAGCCGCACCATGACCCTGCGCGCTGCCGGGCCGGAGGATGCCGCCGCCTTTTACGCCTTGCAGAACGAGGTGCGCGCCGCCATGCCGGACCCGGAGCAGTTCGTGCCGGATACGCTGGAAAACATCACCGGCTATCTGCGCACTGGGATATGTATCGGCGCATGGCAGCAACGGCGGCTGGGTGCGTACCTCATCCTGCGCCTGTGCGGGCAGAGCGATGAAAACTACGCCGCCTTTCTGGGTGTGCCGCAAAGCCAGTGGCAGCACTGGGCGAACGCAGACAGCGCGGTAGTGCACCCGGACTGGCGGGGCAACGGCCTGCAGCGCGCCATGCTGGAAGCAGCCCTGCCGCTGCTGCCGCCGCAGATCACCCATCTGGGCGCTACCGTCAGCCCGGATAACAGCTACAGCCTGCGCAACGCACAGGCCGGCGGCTTTGTCATCCGCTGCCGCCGGGAGATGTACGGCGGCTACGACCGCTATCTGCTGGAAAAGCAGTTGTAACTCCATGCAGTTTTGGTGTACAACCTTTTCGAAATGTGTTATACTATACGGTATGAATAACAGCGAAGGAAACAGGTGAAACCATGGCAGCATCTCTCGGGCAGGAATTCTGCACCCTGCGTGATACTTACATTGAAAAGCAATTCGGCCGCCTGAACGATATGCAGCGGCAGGCTGTGTTTACCACGGATGGCCCGCTGCTCATCCTTGCCGGTGCCGGCAGCGGCAAGACCACCGTGCTGGTCAACCGCATTGCAAACCTCATCCGGTTCGGCTCGGCGCACGGCTCCAAAGAAACGCCCCGCCCGGTGACCGAGGAGGACGTCAAAGCCCTGCGCACTGCCATCATGACCGGTACCGATGCCCCCAGCTGGCTGGACGGGATGCTGCGCCGCAACGCGGTGCGCAGCTGGAACGTGATGGCCATTACCTTTACCAACAAGGCGGCAGGGGAACTGAAGGAACGTCTGCGCCGGATGCTGGGCAGCGAGGAAGGGGACGAGGTGTTCGCCTCTACCTTCCACTCGGCCTGTGTGCGCATTCTGCGCCGCTGGGCGGAGGAGATCGGCTACCCCCGCAGCTTTACCATCTACGACACCGACGATGCCCAGCGCGTGATGAAAACGGTGTATAAAGAACTGAGCATCGATGATAAATTCCTGCCCATCAAGGCCGCCATCAACCAGATGAGCCGCTGGAAGGATCAGCTGGTCAGCCCGGAACAGGCGCTTGCAGACCACGCCAGAGACGTGAAGAGCACCCAGACCGCCCGCATCTACGCAGCCTACGAGAAAAAGCTGAAAGAGGCCGGTGCGTTCGATTTTGACGATCTGATTTATCAGACCGTGCAGCTGCTGGCCGACCACCCGGACGTGCGGGAATTCTACCAGAACAAGTACCGCTACCTGCTGGTGGACGAGTACCAGGACACCAGCGTGGCGCAGTTCCGTCTGGTCAGTCTGCTCACTGGGCCGGAGCGCAATATCTGCGTGGTGGGCGATGACGACCAGAGCATCTACCGCTTCCGCGGTGCTACCATTGAAAATATCCTCAACTTTGAAAAACTCTACCCCGGCACCAAGACCATCCGTCTGGAGCAGAACTACCGCTCCACCTCCAACATCCTCAACGCAGCCAACTGTGTCATCCAGCACAACACCGAGCGCAAGGGCAAGACCCTGTGGACGGACAACGGCGAGGGCGATAAGGTGCAGGTGTATACCGCCGAGAACGAGCAGGACGAGGCCAGCCATATCGCGGACGTCATCGGCCAGCACCTCAAAGAGGGCGGACATCTGGCCGACCACGCCATCCTCTACCGGATGAACGCCCAGTCGGCCCCCATCGAAAGCTACTTCACCCGTGCGGGCATCCCGCATAAGATCGTGGGCGGCCAGCGCTTCAACGACCGCAAGGAGGTCAAGGACATCCACTCCTATATGTCCATCGTGGCCAACCCCCGGGACGATGTGCGGCTGCGCCGCATCATCAACGAGCCCGCCCGCAAGATCGGTGCCACCACCGTTGACGTCATTGCAGACCTTGCCGGGCAGCAGGGAGTCAGTATGCTGGATGTCATCAGCCATGCCGACCAATACGCCAAGCTCTCCCGCGCGGTCATGCCGCTGCTCAAGTTCTGGCAGATCTACCAGCGCCTGCAGGATTCCCTTGCCACCCGCACGCTGGATGAGTTCGCCTCCGATGTCATTGAGCTGACCGGTTACAAGGCCATGCTGGAAGCAGACGCCGCCAAGGGGCACGAGGATGCCGCCGACCGTCTGCAGAACTTGGGTCAGTTGGTAAACAACGTCAAAAACTACTGCGATCAGCACGGCGAGGAAGCCACACTGGAAGGCTATCTGGAGGATATCGCCCTTATCAGTGATATCGACAGCTACAACGAAAGCAGCGATCAGGTGGTGCTGATGACCATCCACTCTGCCAAGGGTCTGGAATTCCCTTATGTGTTCCTCATCGGCATGGAGGAGGGCGTTTTCCCCAGCGAGATGAGCAAGTACTCCGAAGCAGATCTGGAAGAAGAGCGCCGTCTGGCTTACGTCGGTATCACCCGCGCCAAAAAGGAGCTGTACATCTCCAACAGCGTTACGCGGATGCTGTACGGCCGCACCCAGCGCAACGAGCCCAGCCGCTTTCTGCGGGAGATCGAGCCGGAATATATCGAGGAGACCCGCAGCCCGGTGCTGGAACAGCGTTCCCGCATGGGCGGTTGGGGCAGTAGTTACAGCGATACCGTGCCCGGCGGGGCATCCGGCTACTCCGGCCCCTCCGGTTACAGCCGCAGCAGCTACGGCGGCGGTTATGGCTCGGGTTACAGCTCGGGCAACCGCAGCGGCTACCTGAACCGGGAATATAACGCCGGTGAAAGCCGTGGCTTCGGCTCCTCTTACGGCGGAAGAAGCACCACTTCTTCCGGTTTCGGCAGTCACTATGGCAACAGCTCCGCCCAGCCGACCGCCAGAAACAGCGGATTTGGTTCTGGATATTCCAGCGGAAATGCGACGAAAAATGCTGTAAAGCAAACAGCCTTTACAACAAATTCTGCCGTAAAATCGGTGGCTTTCGACGCAAAGCACTATGAACCGGGCGACATCGTGGAGCACAAGGTGTTCGGCCGCGGCACGGTGCTGAAGGTAAAGCCTGCTGCCGGGGATCAGATCGTGGAGATCAACTTTGAAAAAGTGGGCATCAAGAAAACGATGGCCAATTTTGCGCCCCTGACCAAGATTACGGAGGAAGAATGACCCTATGATGACTGTTCGTTTGATCGCCCACACCCCGGAACCGGAAAAGGTGGTGGCTGCAGCGGCAAAGCTCTGCTATTCCGATGCGCACATCACTGACCTGCTGGACGGCCTGACCGAGGAAAAGACCGCGAAGTTCCTGACCATGCTCAGCGATCTGGGCCATGCCAGCCCCATTGAACATGCCAGCTTCACCTTTGGCATCGAGGGGGTCAGCCGCACCCTGCTTGCCCAGATCACCCGGCACCGCATCGCGTCCTTCAGCGTGCAGAGCCAGCGCTATGTGCGTCTGGATGATTTCCGCTATGTGACGCCCCCGGAGATCGAAGCCATCCCGGAAGCAAAAGCCGCTTTCCTTGCCAGCATGGAAGAGGATGCAAAGCGCTACCTCGACCTTGCCCATAAGCTGGAGGAGGGGCACACCGCCCGCCTGATGGCCGAGGGAATGCCGGAAAAGCAGGCCCGCGCCAAGGCTTCTAAACAGGCCAACGAGGACGCCCGCTTTGTGCTGCCCAATGCCTGCGAGACCAAAATGGTGGTCACCATGAACGCCCGCAGCCTGATGAACTTCTTCCAGCTGCGCTGCTGCAACCGCGCCCAGTGGGAGATCCGGGAACTGGCTGAAAAAATGTTCGCGCTGGTGTACCCGGTAGCACCCCATATCTTTGCCAAGGCCGGCCCTGCCTGCCTGTGCGGTGCCTGCCCGGAGGGCAAGATGTGCTGCGGCAAAACCGCTGAGGTGCGCGCAAAATATGCCGCTATCAAAGAAGGTGCCGTCGTATGAGCAAAGGCAAACTGATCGTGCTGGAAGGGCTGGATGGCAGCGGCAAGGCCACCCAGGCAAAGCTGCTGGCAGAGCATCTTGCCGCGCAGGGTGTACCGGTGCAGAAGATCACCTTCCCGGATTATGCCAGCGATTCCAGCGCTCTGGTCAAGATGTATCTGGCGGGGCAGTTCGGCCAGCACCCGGACGATGTAAACGCCTACGCGGCTTCCAGCTTTTACGCGGTGGACCGCTATGCCAGCTATAAAACCAGCTGGGGCAGCTTTTATGAGCAGGGCGGTGTGATTATCGCCGATCGATACACCACCTCCAACGCGGTGCACCAGTGCTCTAAGCTCTCGCAGGAGCAGTGGGAGGAATATCTGCACTGGCTGTTCGATTACGAGTTCCGGCTGCTGGGTCTGCCCGCACCGGACAGGGTCATCTATTTGCAGGTAGACCCGGCGGTCAGCCAGCGGCTGATGACCCAGCGCTACCACGGCGACGAGAGCAAAAAGGATGTGCACGAAAAAGATACGGCCTATCTGGCACGCAGCCGCGCTGCTGCTGAGTTCTGCGCCCGGCATCTTGGCTGGGACACCGTGCACTGCACCAGCGGGGACGCCATGCGCAGCATTGAAGAGATCCAGCAAGAGGTACAGCAGCTTGCCCGGAAAACACTGGGCTGAACGATAAAATATGATAAGAGGGGGCATCCTGAACGATGTATCGTCTGATGCAGCCGTCCGACGAGGCGGCAGTGCTGGCTTTGTGGCAGAGCCAGCATCATGATACCGAAGATTTTGCAAAAATGGTACTGGAACGTTTTGCCGGTGTGCAGAACATTTATGTGGCCGATGAAAACGACACCATCGTGGCGGCTGCGCTGGCTGTGCCGGTCACCTTGCAGGGGCGCACGGGCAATTACCTGTGCCTGTGCGGCGAGGGCAGTCTGCTGCTGGCGGGTCTGCTGGATACCCTGTGCGCCCAGCAAAAGCTGCGGGGCGCAGGCTTTACGGTGGCAGTCCCGGCAGATGCAGCACAGGCAGCGCTGCTGCAGGATAAAGGCTTTGCACAAGCCTTTGCCCTGCGCTGTCTGCCCCGTGAGGTGAGCCGCAACCTGTGGAGCCAGGCGGAATTTGACACGGTGACAGCCAAAAAGCTGTGCGAGCTGCGGGAGCAGTTCTGGAAGGACACCGTGCAGCTGAGCCCGGAACGCATGGCGGTGGTGCTGCAGGAGCTGTACGCCCGGGGCGCTACCATCGTGTCCAACGAACATGGCTACGGCATCTACTTCCGCAAGGAGGACACCTTGTATTTTGTGGAGATGATGGCCGACAGCGACCGCGCCGCCGAGATCCTGATGGAAGCCGCCCGTGAGAAGGAAGTCATTGTGGAAAAGGCGGTCATCACGGTAGGCGCTGCCCAGCCGCTGTTTCTGGGCGAGGGCACCCGGCAGGAATACGGCATGATCCGCTTTGATGCAGAGCCTTTTGACGTGAGCGAAAGTTATCTGCGTCTGATGCTGGAAAACTGAAAAAAGGAAGGTGCGTATGGCACACAACGATACACACGCCACCCGCAAAAAGGGCGGCGCAGGCAAAATTCTGCTGGTAGTGCTTCTGCTGCTTCTACTGGCAGCGGGCGCAGCGGTACTGTTTGCCCGCAGCGAGATCCGCGGCAGCAGTAAGCCCGGCACGGCGGTCACCGTAAGCATTCAGCAGGGCAGCGGCGTGGCAGCTATTGCCAACAAGCTCAAGGATGCAGGCGTCATCCGCTCTGCCTACCTGTTCCGCTGGTATGTGGGGGAAAAGGGTGCTGCCGCAAAGCTGCAATACGGCGATTTTGAGCTGACCACTGGCAGCTCCTACGATGCACTCATCAGCACCCTTTCCCAGTACGCCAAGGCAGAAACGGTGCGGGTGACTATCCCGGAGGGTACAACGGCTATTGCTATTGCCCAGAAGATGGAAGCCGCTGGTCTGTGCACCGCCGAGGAGTTTTTGAAGGAAGCCAACGAGGGCGATTTCAGCGCATATACCTTTTGGCAGTATGTCCCGGAGGATAAAGATGCTCCAAACCGCTTCATGAAGTGTGAGGGCTATCTTTTCCCGGAGACCTACGAGTTTTTGAAGGGTGACACAGTGCACAACTATGTGGCTACCTTCTACGCCCAGTTCGATGCACAATTTACCAAGGAAATGTACGCAGCGCTCAAAAAGCAGGACATGACCCTGCCGGAGCTGGTCACCCTTGCCTCCTTTGTGCAGGAGGAAGCGGGCAACAGTCAGGACTCCAATGTGGCGCAGGTGTTCCGCAACCGTCTGGCGGAGGGCTCGCCATACCCCCGGCTGCAAAGCAACACCTCCAGCCATATCCAGAGCGACGCCGACAACAACTATCTCTGGAACTGGGTCGCACCCTACTACGGCGGCTGGGACGATATCCCGGAAAATATCCTTGCAGCCTACGACACTTACAGCTGCACCGGCCTGCCCGCTGGCCCCATCTCGAACCCCGGCCTTGCCGCCATCAAGGCAGCACTGGAGCCGCAGCCCGATGAGGAAGCCAAGGACGCTTACTTCTTTGTGACCGACCTCAAGGGCAATTACTACTACGCCCACACGCTGGCAGAGCATAACGCAAACTGCAAAACTGCCGCAGCTGTGAACAAAAGCCTGAAAAACTGAGGAAAGGCCGCTGCACAAAAAACACGGTGCAGCGGCCCCTTTCCCGTTAAAAACTGTGATACATAAGAGAGGAACCTACAAATGCTACAGATCCCGGAACTGCTTGCCCCGGCGGGCGATGCAGAACGTCTGCGTTATGCCATCAACTACGGTGCCGATGCCGTTTACTGCGGTCTGCCGGAGTTTGGTATGCGCTCTGCCCCGGCTAATTTTACCCCGGAGCAGCTGACGGAAAGCGTCATCTACGCCCATGCCCGCGGACGCAAAGTTTACCTGACCATGAACACCCTGCCCACCAACGAGGAAGCCGACCGCCTGCCGGAGGCCATCAAGGAAGCCGCCAAGGCCGGTGTGGATGCTTTTATCGTGGCAGACCTTGGTGTGCTGGATGCCTGCAAGACCTTTGCCCCGGACATTGATGTGCATCTTTCCACCCAGACCGGCATCACCAACTGGGCAGCCGCCCGCGCCGCCTACAAAATGGGCGCAAAGCGGGTGGTGCTGGCGCGGGAGATGACCTTGCAGGATATTGCCATCCTGCGCGATAAGACCCCGCCGGAGCTGGAGATCGAGGCCTTTGTGCACGGTGCGATGTGCATGAGCGTGTCCGGTCGGTGCCTGCTGTCCAACTACATGGCAGGGCGTGACGCCAACCGCGGCCAGTGCGCCCAGCCCTGTCGCTGGAAGTACTACCTGAGCGAGGAGACCCGCCCCGGTCAGCTGTACGAGATCGGCGAAAACGAGAACGGCAGCTACATCCTTAACGCCAACGATCTGTGCACCGCGCCCTTTATCGACCTGATCTGCAAGGCGGGCGTGGACAGCCTGAAGATCGAAGGCCGCGCCAAGACTTTCTACTATGTTGCCAGCGTCACCGCTGCCTACCGCAAGGCATTGGACGCCTATCTGGCCGACCCGGCAAACGATAACTTTGAGCTGCCGCCGGAGGTGTACGCAGAGCTTACCCGTACCAGCCACCGTCACTATTCTCCCGGCTTCTATTTTGGCCGCGAGCAGGCCAAACAGGCTACCGACAGCGCCACTTACATCCGTGAGTGGGAGTTCGTGGGTACGGTGGACAGCTGGGAAAACGGCATCGCCCATTGCCAGCAGCGCGGCAAATGGAGCCTTGGAGATACGCTGGAGACACTGTGCCCGGACGGCCGCAGTATCCCGCTTACCCCGGAATGGATCGAAAACGAAGCAGGGGAGCGGGTGGAAAGCACCCCGCACGCCATGGAAAAATATACCATGCCCACCCCGGAGCTGCCGCCCATGAGCCTGCTGCGCCGCAAAACGGTGTAACAGCGTGACAAAAAGGAAGGAAACCGCCGTGAAGCAACATAACGCTTCTGCCCGCTACGCCCTTCTGGACGAGCTGCGCGGGCTGGATTTAGTTAGCATGATGCTCTATCACGGCTGCTGGGATCTGGTCAATCTGTTCGGCATTCAGGCCGACTGGTATTATGGCTTGCCCGGGCATCTGTGGCAGCAGAGCATCTGCTGGGTGTTTATTCTATTGTCCGGCTTCTGTGTGCAGCTGGGGCATCATACCCTGCGCCGGGGCGCACAGGTGTTTGGGGCAGGGGCGCTTGTCACGGCGGTCACGCTGCTTTTTATGCCGGAGGACAGGGTCGTTTTTGGTGTGCTGACCCTGCTGGGCAGCGCTATGCTGCTGACCGGCCTTTTGGAAAAGCCGCTGCGGCGCATTCCACCCGCAGCAGGGTTTGCTATCTCCGCAGTGCTGTTTGCCCTGACCCGCAATGTTTCGGCAGGCTATCTGGGTTTTGGCAGCCTGCGTCTCTGGCTGCCGCAGACACTGTATGCAAACTATGTCACAGCGTACTTTGGCTTTTATCCATGGTGGTTTTATTCTACGGATTATTTTGCCCTTCTGCCGTGGCTGTTTCTGTTCTGGGCGGGGTACTTTCTCTACGGCGTTGTAGGGCGGCAGCGCATGGAGCCCTTGCACCGCTCGGTCTGCCCGCCGCTGGGCTGGCTTGGACGGCACTCGCTGCTGCTGTATCTGCTGCATCAGCCGGTCATCTACGGGGTGCTGCTGGTGGTTTTCCGCGTATTAGGTGGTTGAAACACACGCTTCATGCACTTTTGAGCAAGGCGGCATTGTTGCACCGTGCAAACATTGCGCTAATGCCTTGACAAGCGGGGCAGGGCTGTGGTATCCTGTTGACGGTTAGAAAATACTAACTACAAAAATGCGTCATGAAATATGGACGCATTTTCACAGAACATGAAGTTATTCTAAACTAACTACACAAAGAAAGAGGTAGAGTTTTATGAGCAAAGTAGCAATCGTATTCTGGAGCGCCACCGGCAACACCGAGACTATGGCAAACTGCATCGCCGAGGGTGCAGGTGCCAACGGCACCATCGTACCCTGTGGTGAGATGACCCCCGCAAAGCTGGCAGAGTTTGATGTGGTGGCCTTTGGCTGCCCGGCTATGGGTGCAGAGCAGCTGGAAGAGAGCGAGTTCGAGCCTATGTTTGCTGCACTGGAAGGCTCGCTGAACGGCAAAAAGATCGCACTGTTCGGCTCCTACGGCTGGGGCGATGGCCAGTGGATGCGCGACTGGGCACAGCGCGCACAGGATGATGGCGCACAGCTGTTCAGTGAGGAAGGCCTTATTTGCAACGAAACGCCCGATGATGATGTGCAGGCTGCCTGCCGTAAGCTGGGCGCAGATCTGGCGGCATGGTGAGCTTTACGAGAGGGAAACTCTCTTGACAAAAATGGTTTGCTGCGCTAAACTATAACTTGCCGTGCTTTGGCATTTTTATAGAAGCGAAAGTTAGAGGACACTAACTTTTAGAAGTGCAGCAGCCGTTATGCAGAGTATCGTAAGAATTTACGGCAGGAGAAAACGGACGAAATATCCGTCAACTCCTGCCGTTTTTGGTAAAGGCGGTGTATATGGAAATGGCTGTGGCACTTGGCGTTACAGTAGGCTTTGCGCTTTTGCGCAGTGCAGTACGCCGTGCTGCGCGCCGGTCAGGCCGTAAAAGAGAATAAGAATGATCAGGAGGAACGGACCCGATGCAGCAGACCCCCAAAAACTTGGATAAAAAGCGTGCAGATGAAAAACTGCTTGTCAGCGAGATGATCGCACTCTACTGCCGCAAACAGCATGACACTCCCAAAGGCACTTTATGCCCGGAGTGCCGGCAGCTGCACGATTATGCGCTTGCGCGCATTGAAAAGTGTCCGTTTATGGAAACAAAGACCTTCTGTTCCGCCTGCAAGGTCCATTGCTATAAACCGGAAATGCGGGAGAAAATTCGTGCAGTCATGCGCTGGGCGGGCCCGCGTATGCTGCCGGTGCATCCGGTGTTGTCTATCAAGCACGTGGCGGTCACGCTCAAATCCAAGCGGGAAGCCAAAAAGGCAAACGGATAAAATCCATGTATAAACCCTTGCTCCACAGGGTAACCTATGGACAAAGAGGTGATAAGCATGGAAAACATCGGCGTGACCTGTGATGTCTGCGCGTGCTGCCACAATGTGGACGGCTGCAAATGTGATCTGCCGCAGATCAAGGTGACGGAGCAGTGCAGCTGCACCACCCAGCAGGTGGAGACCCCGCACTACTGCCAGAGCTACGAGGAAAAGTAAGTTCCTACCAACGCAAAGCAGCCCCTGCCGGAGAAAGCTTCTCCGGCAGGGGCTGCTGCGTTTTACCGTATCAATGCTCAGCGCAGCGTCACGTTACAGGTGGCAAGGCTGCGGATCAGCGTGCCTACGCTGTCCTTCATCTGGATACCGGCAAAGCCCAGCGCAAAGGCGGCCTGCACGTTTTCCAGTCTGTCATCGATAAATACGCACTCGCTGGCCTTCAGCTGATACTTCTTCAGCAGAGCTTTGTAGATCTGTGGGTCGGGCTTGTTCACCTGTACCTCACAGGAGGCTACGCCGCCGTCAAACTGAGCCAGCACGCCGCGTTCGATCAGCAATTCCAGCACATCCTGCGGGATATTGCTCAGGTAATACACGCAATAGCCGTGGCTCTTCAGCCGCCGCACCAGCTCCAGCATCCGCAGACGCGGGCGCAGAATGTGCATCCAGTCGTCCAGCACGCCCTGCACCTCAAAGGCGCAGCCCTCGGCGCGGGCGTGCTCCAGCATACGCTGGTTGCCATCATAGCGGGAAAGCTTGCCAGCGTCCAGCAGCTGCCACTCCTCGCTGCCAAAGGTCAAATCGTAGACCTTCTCCTCCATTTCGGCGTTGCACAGCCGGTCTACTAAGTACGCCTTGGGGTCAAAATCCACCAGCACACCGCCGATATCAAAAATAATGCTTTTATACATAACTGCTGCCTCGCTTGTATTGGATGTTTTTCTCAGATATTTTCCATAGTATACCACAACCGGGTGGGTGCTTTCCACCCCTTTGGCATAGAAAATGCCGCTCCGGCGTATGCTGTGGCAGAAAGGGGAGAGTGCCGTGACGATCCGGGAACTGTGCGAGAAAGAGGTCGTTCAGTTGGAGCAGGGGGTGTGCCTTGGCCGCGCGGATGATCTGGAGTTTGACTCCGCAACGGCGCAGCTGCAAAGCCTGATCTTGCTGGGCAGGCCACGATTTTTTGGTCTGCTGGGTCGGGACGAGAGTCTGACCATCCCTTGGAGGGAGATCGAGACCATCGGCACGGACGCCATTCTGGTGCATACCGCCGTGCCAAAAGCACCGGCAGCACCTCACGGCTTCTGGCAGCAGCTGCGTGCTAAGCTGGGTCTGTGAAAAATAGGGGAATATTTTGAAAAATAAAACCGTAATTTTTGTAAAATCATGAATGGACATTTTCGGCAAAGTGACTATAATAAGCACGAAAGGCTTGTGCAAATAGCACAGCCACTCTGGAAATAGGGTTCGGGACGTGGAAAGGGATATCGACTATGAAAACATCCAAACCGCTGTTGACCCTGCGGATGCTCTTCCCGGCGGCAGTTTCTCTTATCGTGCTGCTGCTGGGCGAGTGGATCGCGCGTGGGTCGCTGACCGCTGATACCTTTATCAGCTTTATTTTTCCCCATTTCGGGGCATACCTGCTGGCATGGCTGCTGCTGTTTCTGGTGTGGGAGCTGCTGGACTGGGTGCTACGCATCCCGCCGCTTGCCACGCTGGGCATGGCTGTTCTGGGCTGTGCGCCCTGCGCGGTAAACTTCTATACCATGCAGCTGCGGGGTGAGCCCTTTCTGCCGTGGGATCTGATGCAGGTGTCCGAAGCTGCCGGTGTGGCCTCTGCTGCCGGGCTCAAGCTGCAGACCAGCATGGTGGTCTCCATTGTGCTGGTGCTGGCGCTTACAGTGGCAAGCTTCTTTGTTTACCGCGGGCGGCTGCACCAGCGCTGGCTGCCAAGGCTTGCAGGCACCGGTGCTTCGGCGGCGGCGCTGTGTCTGCTGATCTTCGGCGTTTACTTACAGCCCGCAGTCACGCAGGTTTTGGGCATCACGCCGGATGCGTGGATGCAGGACCGCTACTATCGTTACTATGGTGTACTTACCGGTTTTATGACCAACCTCACCAATCTGGAGATCGACAAGCCCGAGGGCTACTCGGAGCAGGCGGTGGACGATATTCTGGATAACGTGGCCGAGAGTGAGAAATTCTCCACCGGCCCCATGTATGCAGGCAGTTATGCCGCCACCACCCCCAAGGAGGAGCAGGCAAAGCAGCCTACCATTATTTATGTGATGGACGAGTCCTACTGGGACGTCTCGGAGCTGGAACAGTACGGCATCACCTTTGATACCGATGTATCGCAGAATCTTCATGCTCTGCAGCAGACCAGCGCCTACGGCAGAGCCTACAGCCCCAGCTTTGGCGGCGGCACCTGTGATGTGGAATTTGAAGCCCTGACCGGCTACTCGGTGTCCTTCCTGCCCAGCGGCAGCAAGCCCTACCAGCAGCACGTCACAAAGCCCATGTTCGCCCTGCCCAATTACCTCAAACTCAAGGGCTATCAGACCGCTGCGGTGCACTGCTTCTGGGCAAAATACTGGAGCCGCGATAAGGCGTACCCTAACCTCGGTTTCAGTGATTTTATCAGTCTGGAAGATATGCACGGCGTAACCAAGGTGCGCAAGCACTACTGGACCAGCGGCCTTGTGACCGATGACTCCATGGCCGACCAGATCATTCAGCAGTACGAAAAGATGAGCACTTCCTCTGATAAGCCCATCTTCCTGCACGCGGTCACCATGCAGAACCATACCAATTATAATAGAGACAACTACCCGGACGACGAGCGGGTGCACGTCGTATCCCATCCGGTGGGGCTCAAGAGCAGCACCGTGGGTGCGCTGGAAGATTTCGCTACCGGCATCCGGGATGCAGACGCCATGCTGGGCAAGCTGACGGCGTATTTTTCTCAGGTGGACGAGCCGGTTATTCTGGTGTTCTGGGGCGACCATTATAACCCCATCGATTCCAACTACGATGTCTACACCACTACCGGTTATGCAAGCGGCTCCAGCACCGACCCCCGTCTGCACCAGACCACGCTGCTGATGTGGTCGAATTACAGCCAGCAGCAGGTGGACTTTGGCACCATTGCCGCTTACGATATCTCCCCGGTGATGATGGAACTGTTCGGGCTGGAGCAGCCGCTGTACTTCCAGTTCCTCAACCGGCAGCTGCGGGTCGCCAGCCGCAGCTGCACCCGCGGCACCACCATGAACCTGGACGGCACCACCACCCAGACCCCAAGCTCCCTGCAGGAAAGCTGGAGCCAGAAGCACTGGCTGCTGCAATATGACCTGATGTTCGGCAAGGGCTATGCCCTCAGCCGGATGGGCATGGAGAGCCTGAACAGCACTCGGACGGGCGAATAAACGAAAAATACGCGATTTTCTTGTAAAAAACAGAGAAAACCCCTTGCATCACACGCCTGTTTGTGCTATTATTATTTAGCATTACACACGCATCACTATGCCCTTTTGTGCTCTTTCGGGAGTGGAGGGCAGTCCAAAGCCATCCGATATGGCCGCGGATCACGGTGTGCGGAGGCAAAACAATATTGGAGGTATTTTTACTATGGCAGTCGTTTCTATGAAGCAGCTTCTCGAGGCAGGTGTGCACTTCGGTCACCAGACCCGCCGCTGGAACCCCAAGATGAAGAAGTATATCTTCAC
>OHFQ01000757.1_pt1 | contig 14390 bp, 10 predicted proteins | sample 1567581 | NCBI WGS metagenome assembly OHFQ01 (sample SAMEA3879559, study PRJEB24766) | human gut metagenome | biome: human-associated habitat; feature: feces | place: USA | collected 1985/1987 | reverse complement strand
TGTGCTCCAGGCCCCATAATATACTTTTCCGCCTGACTTTTTATAACACCTTATCCTGACATAACAGGTCTTACCAGGCGTAAGATATTTCATTGTTCTGTCCATCGCACTGCCGGAAAGATTAACCGCCCTGTATTCGCAAAATGAGGCATCATAGCTTCTCTGCAACTGATATCCCGTGATACCGGAAAGCTTTTTCCACTTTACATACACAGACCTTTTAGCATCAGACCTCACCGATACAAATGTAGCATCTGGCACTCTATACGCCGATGCCCCGCCAGAACTATAAGAGCTCCACACATAGCTGTGATATGCTTTCACCGTGTAAATATATGTGGCGTTCGGGCTGGCTCCCGTATCCATCATTGAACACGTTCCGGCTTTGACTGACTTATACACCGACCAGGAAGACGTTCCCTTCTTTTTCCGGTATATCCTGTACCCCTGGGCGCCTGCCGTCTTGCTCCATGCAACCTTTATTCCGCCCTTCACATTCTTCGCTGCGACATTTGGTGTTGCAAGTCTGATTGTGAGAAATGTTCCCGCACATGAACCCAGTTTTTCACCTCTACAGGCCTTTACCGCGTATCTATAGTACGTTCCCGGCTGTACATCATTGTCCTCATATGTGAAAGTTTCCCCATTCACTACCGCTATACAATGATACCCAACACCAACCTCCTTGCGGTACACCATGTAACCGTCCGCATTTTCTGCCTGATCCCAGAATACTTTGATGCCCGAAGAGGTATTGTCAGCCCTTGTGACAGTACATTTTCCCGGAGCGATATCGGATCCATCATCATACACGTTCCGGAAATAGTCAGCCATGTACGGGCAGCCATATCCACAGTAAATATCCTTGCCGGCATCGCCCAGATCTACGCTGTACTCTATAAGTCTCGCCTTTAGCTCGTAATTTGTGAGCTCAGGCTCCGCCATCTTGACATAGGCTGCTGCCGCCGCGATGTGAGGTGACGCCATGGATGTTCCCGTATTTGATCTGTATCCGCCATCCTTCCATGCCGACCTCACGGCACTTCCCGGCGCAGAGAAATCGACCTTGTCACCGTAATACGAGTATCCCGAGGCAAACTTCACTGTGGTATTGTCAACTTTCACCGTTGTATCGCCCGCACCATCTGTATCACCTGCTGTCAGCTTCTGCAGCGCGGACACAGTTATCACATCCTCCCTGTCTGCCGGATAGGAATTACCCTCGACATCCATCGGAGATCCATTTCTGCCCGCATTCCCCGCAGCAACACACATGACTATGCTGCGTTTTTTCGCCTCTGCTATGAAGCCATCTATTATGACCTTTGTATCCTCTTTCGCATTATCCCCATAGAAACAAACGCTCATATTTATCACGTCAACGTCCTGATCGATGGCTGCCATTATACCCTTCTGTATAACCGTTCCGGATGTAGTTCCGCTGTCGGAGAAGCACTTCAATATTGTGAGTCTGACATTGTCTGGCGTGGCATCCGCAATTATCCCCGCTACATGGCTCCCATGGCCAAGACTGTCACTGTAATCCCCGATGTTGTCACTGTCATAGCAATTCCTGCTCGCCGTCTTATCTATCCTTCCCTCAAAGAGGGTATTTGAATCGTTCACTCCTGTATCTATGACCGCCACATCCACCCTGGCTTCCACACTGTACGATGACACGCTCGCTTTCAAGGTATCCATGCCCATATATTCCGTTCCCCAACTCACTGCCGTATATGGGCTGGTAGATGTGCCGCTGTCCGCCAGTATATCATCCGCATGCATTATCTCATCCAGCATACATTTGTCGCTGCCATAATCCGCTACCATCTGCCGGTATGCCTGCTCTGTGTCCTGTTCAGTGTCAAATCCAAATATGTAATAATCATATTTGTCATAGCATATTATATCAGAAGCACCATAGTCATCGCTCACCTCATCGGCAAATAACACTATTCGTCTGAGGCTGTATTCTGACTGTGCTTTTGTGTCACCGCCTACATCATATCCTGCCAGCTCGCCACCTATTTCTGCTGTGTATCCATTTTTTCCCAGATCTTCAGGTTTTACCATCCCTGCTTCGTCCATGGCCTCATCCAGCTCGTCCACGCTGTCAACCATTTTCACTGGTATACCTTCAGAGGCTCCTTGCTGAATACTGCTCCGTTTATCGCAATCTGCATATACCTGACCAGCTCCGGATGTCAGCCCCTCAAACACAGTACCGGTACATACAGCAAGCGCAGCCACAAATGCCAATATTCTTTTTCTCTCTTTTGATCGCATATGCGGCCTCCCTATGCGCATCTTGTTATTCAAGTTCAAAGCTTTGATAACCATTATAACCATTACGCGTAATTAGGTTAAGTATAACACATCCCCCCTCTTCTGCCCAACATTATATGTAACCTGCCAGCCGCATTTATCATATTCTATAGAAGAGACTTAAACAGTCTCATCACAACATATCACGGAGGTAAAGTAATGGCAACATTCACTAATCAGGCAACTCTGTCATACAACGGAGGATCCACCAATTCCAATATCATAACCGGAGAAATCGTTGATGTCCTTACCGCATCCAAGACCGCGGTCGTTGACACTTACAGAACGCCAGATAAGATCACATATGTGGTGAGTCTGGTGAACACGGGCACGCTGGCACTCACAAACCTCACGCTCACAGATAATCTCGGAGCTTACACAGTGGGAGCAAATACAATCTATCCATTGAACTATATTGCAGGATCTGTCAGATACTATACAAATGGCACGCTCTCAACACCGCCGGCAGTCACAGCAGGTCCACCTCTTGCCATTACCGGAATATCTGTTCCGGCAGGAGGAAATGCTACTATCATATATGAGGCTTCAACCAATGATTTTACACCTCGTGGCAATGAGGACTCTGTTGTCAACACCGTGACCATCACCGGCGGAGGACTTGCAGATCCTATAACTGCAACGGAAACAGTATCTCCTGTCGCTTCACCGGATCTCACGATCACAAAGTCAGTCAGTCCAAGTATCGTTCCGGCAAACGGTCAGCTGACATACACATTTGTCATTGAGAACTACGGAAACACTGAAGCAGCCGTGGGCGATAACGTGACGATCACAGACACCTTCAATCCGGTTCTCCGCAACATTTCTGTGACATACAACGGAAATGCATGGACTGAGACCACTAACTACTCCTGCAGCTACATTTGCCCAGAATGCAGCCACAGGAGTCATAACGACAACGCCTGGAACTGCGGTAGTCACCGTGACAGGAAATATCTAACGAGCCTGTAGGTACAGCGTCTAAAACGATTTGTTTTTCACAATGATGCGAATATCGCGATAAAAAGGAGAATTTTATCCTGATTCCGTCTGAAATACAGGGGATAAGATACAAAGTCTTTCATTTGTGTATCTTTTACTCCCTTTCAGGCAGTAAAAAGGATAAAATTCTCCTTAATTGCCATTATTATAATGCCATAGTCCGATCACACGTGCTACTCTACATTCTACTCTACATTTTTCAGTGCCTCGTCCATCGGGATCTTCTTTATCTTCTTCATCTGCATCAGCGCGATCACAAGATAGCATGCAAAGCTGAGGACAAACATAAGTGGGAATATCCAAGGAGCCATGTATATCGGCAGCCATCCACTGAGCATTTCCGTGAGCATTGCTCTGTATATGACTTTAAGAGATACATAGCTGAGCAGAATGTCTATCACTGTCACCACCGCCACCATGATCGTTGTGGACGACAGATACAGTTTTCCTATCTCCCTGCCGTCATATCCAAGTATCTTCACCATTGATATTGAGATCGTGTTTCTCTCAACTATGAGCTTTGTGAGCAGGTATACAAGCAGCATGAACATCAAAAGTGAGAATGCTATGACTATGTAGAACATGCTTCCAATAGATTTTTTGAGCTGTCTGGATACCTTTATCAGATCATCCTTTGTAATCTCGGACACAACATGGTCGCTGATGTCCGTCAGTTCTTCGTCCGAAAAATAACCTGTGAAGTATCCTTCATCCAGTCCAAACGTCTGTCTGAAATCATCCTCTGTCATGAATATCGCCAGCGTGGATGGATACTTGACTGAACTCGTCAGTTTGAATTTGTAAATATCATCCCCATAGTTTTCCTTGAGCTTGATCTCATCTCCATCTGAAAGCCTGTATTTATCCGCATAGCCATCCGAGACAAGAACATCTCCATCTTTTAACTTCTTCGGGAAATATCTGCTGTCCTCATGGATTCCATACACCATGATCTCATCATCGATATCCCCTGTGGTCTTGAGTGTCTTTACGCAGTAAGTCTCAGCCGAATCAACAGAAGTCTCAACCTGTGAATCAAGTACATATTGATGTGCAGCCAGCATATTGTCCAGCACATCATCCTGGTAGTGCTCCAGCAAAGGATTGAGCATCAGCCCGAACATCATAAGGACCTGTGCAAAATATATTCCTATGAGCATGACCACATATCCAGGGATATTCTGAAGTATCACCCTGGTCTTGAATCTTGTCATAAATTTCCAGTGCGGAAGTTTTACTGCCTTCTTTCGTCTCGATCTGCTAAGATCATGTCTCAAAAATCTAAGCGGAGACAGCTTCAACTTGTTGTTCACCATCAGTAAATTTACAACCAGCATGATTATCAATGGTACAACCGTAGTCAGGACAAATGCATCCGCATTCCAGATGGTTTCGTACTTTGTCAGCGAGTAGCTGTCATAATACAACTGCGCCCCCATATCCTTAAAGTAAGTGTACCCCAGTATATTTCCAACTATCGATGCCACAAATGTAACTATGACAGGAAGTGATATGTAGTGGATGAGCAGTTCCCTCTTTGTATATCCTGACGCGCGAAGAGTTCCAATGACAGACGCCTCCTTTGTCAGAGTGTTGCTGATGGTAACGGCAAATATGAACGCAAGTATCACGATGACGATATATTCGAACCACTTCATCATCTCAGTATCGCTGCCTATATCCTCCCCGGTAAAGTTGATGGCCTGATTCTGATATCTCGGGATAAAGGTGTCGACTGTGATCCCATTCATCATTGCCTGAGTGTATACCGTCTTTAACAGATCATCGGCAAGTTTCTTCTCTTTCTTCTCGTCATCGGGCATGCCGTCATTGTACTTCCAGACATAGGACCATTCCCTGCCATTTTCAGGCAGCCTGTCAAATTCAGTTCCAGTCACAACAGCGACACCAAATATGGTGGCATCGAACATTGTGTCATTGTTATTCTGAAACATTGTACTGTAGTCAGATAATGCCACATATCCGCACACCTTGTAATCTCTGCCGCCGACCTCAAGTTCGTCCCCGATCTCAATGTCATTGTTCTCAGCAAACATTCTGTCAATGGCAAGCTCATCATCTCTGTCTGGCAGGCTGCCTTTCATTGTACACATCCTGTTTACCTCATGTCTGACCTCAAATATTCTCAGTGTCCTGCTTTCACCATCTGATTTTTTTATGCTCATATCAAGGTCATAGTATGGCATATCATAAAGAGTTACACCCTCGTCCTCGATAGCTTTCTTCATATCGTCAGTCGCCTCACTGTTCAGGGCAAAATGTCCATCCTCAACATTGTATTTGTCAAAGCTCTGATCGTACGTCTGTTTCATGCTTTCTCCGGCAACAAGAAACCCGGACACCATTCCCGTGGTTATCACCATGAACAGGAATATTACTATATATTTTCCAAAGTCATCTTTGAGCTCCTTTGGAATTCGCCTACACAATGGATTCTTCATATCAAGTCCCCTTTCCGATCGAACATCATCCTTTTACCAGTCAAGATCAGCCGCAGATATCTTGTTCTCGTTGACTATGTTGCGTCTTATCATTCCATCCCTGAGTTTTACTGTTCTGTCCGCCATGTTCTTGATGGCATCATTGTGGGTTACCATGATTATGGTGTTGCCGTACTTCTGATTGACATCCTCTATCAGCTTGAGTATCTCCTTGGAGGTATTGTAGTCCAATGCTCCCGTTGGCTCATCACACAGAAGTATATCCGGATTCTTCACGATGGCTCTGCCTATCGATGTCCTCTGCTGCTGTCCACCGGAAAGCTGATTTGGAAGCTTATGTCTGTGCTCATATAACCCAAGTGTCTTGAGGAGCTCGTCCACATCCAGCGGATCATCACTCAGATAAGCACCGACTTCTACATTTTCCTTCACATTGAGGTTTGGGATCAGATTGTACATCTGAAACACATATCCGAGATGCTTTCTCCTGTATCTTGTCAATGTCTTCTCGTCCATGTCCCCTGTCTTTTCCCCGTTTATGGATATGTAACCCGAATCCGGGCTGTCGATCCCACCTATTATATTGAGAAGTGTTGATTTTCCCGATCCGGATGGTCCGAGCAGCACACAGAACTCCCCCTTTGCAACTTCAAAATCAATCCCCTTTAAAACCTCTGTCCTATTCTCCCCTGAGCCAAAGCTCTTTCTTATTCCACTGATCTTCAAGAAACTTTTTTCTCCCATAATTCTCTCCTTTTTTCATCTGACGCTATACACAAAATCGCAATATGATTTTTCAAAAACCGCTTATAGCACTTATCGCAGTGTTTAATTAAACATGTGAATAACTGTTCATATATTTAATAGCACAGATCTTTTTCCCTGTCAACTTTCATAATGATACTTTTTATCATTATGCCATTGCCGAAGTACTCATTATATATCAAGTGCCTCAGCATATATCTTTTAATACAAAAAAGTGTAACTTCTATGGTTCTTATCCCCATAAAAATTACACTTTTCCTTTTTCATCTGAATCTATCTGAATCTATATTCCCGGACTTCGCAGTTCTTTATTCCAAATGCGGCAAATTCCTTATTTGTCATATCATTGAAATATGACTGCACTATCCTTGAAATTCCATTGTGTGCAACAAGCAGATATGTTTTGCCATTTTTCTGGGACTCCGCTTTTAGTTCATCTAGCAGATTGTAGACTCTCTGGCACAGATGCACCATAGTTTCACCGCCCTCATAGTGATCCAGGAAATGTGTCTTCGCCTCTGCAAATATCGCTCCATCTCTGGCGGTTCCCTCGTATTTACCAAAGCACTGCTCCCTGAGTCTCTCCTCCGCCCTCATCGGGATCCCGGTGATCTCAGATATATGCCTTGCGGTCTCAGATGCTCTGACCAGAGGAGAATACAATATCTCATCTATATGATATCCGCCATTCTTTATGATCTCACCAAGCTCCTCCGCCTGTCTGTGTCCAAGCTCTGTGAGTTCTATGTCTGTGGCACCGCATATCTTATTTTCCACGTTCCACACCGTCTGTCCATGCCGTGTGAAATACAGTGACGCACCTGACTGATTCTCATGTTCCGTTATCTTCTTCCTGAGTCCGAAGTACCGCACCAGGACAGCCCTCGCGTCATTATATCCCTGGGCTATCCTCTTTTCCACCCCCTCCGGTGAGAAATCCAGCATTCCGTCTATGGCTCCGCCGAGCGGCACGGATGGATAGATGTGTATCATCTCTGCATCGTCATATCTGTCAGTCCTCCGCGCATCCAGATGAACCACCACAAATTTGCGGTATCCCTCATCATAAAGCGGCTGTATCGGCACATTATCACCGCCGAGGAAAAATCCCCCGTCATAATACTTAGTCTGATCTATAGTTTCCATCGGAAATATAACCGGTATCGCAGATGACGCCAGAAGTATACGCTCTATCTCTGAAGGCTCCATGCCTGCAAGCTGAAATCTCTCAGGTGTGGGCTTACCCTCCACATTGAGACAGGTCGCATAACAGCTCATCTTGCTGTTGGATACCCCGGTCAACACAGGTGAATTTTCCAGTATATCCATGAGTCCTTCCCTTGAGAAAAATCCATCCTTTATCTTCATTCCCTTTGCCACCGCGTCAAGTCCTATACACTCTATAGCACTCTGAATGACCGGATTGTCTATGGTCGTAAGCTTCTCCTTGATGGACTCAAACCACTTATTTCTGTTGTCCTCGTCTATATCTTTGTTGGAGAGTATTCTGTCATTTGTTATGTCGTACCACATCTGTGTCGCCTTATCCAGATCACCACAGGCATAAAGCGCTGCATTGAGCGCGCCCACCGAACTTCCCGAAACTGCTTTTATGTCTATGACATCCTTATACTCCTCAAGGGCTTTCCACACTCCGATCTCATAGGAACCTCTGCCTCCGCCTCCTCCGAGAACCAGACCATATCCATCTTTGATGATTACAGTCTTCTTATCCTGGCTGTCCCCGGCTCCAAGCTCTATATACCTCGCCTCCTGATGCTGCTGTTTTTTCTGGGCAATGGTCTCCTCTATCACCTTATGCAATTCCTCCGCTCTGCCCTTTATCTCCTCAGTCTTTTCCTGTATCTCTTCAAGCATTTTTCCTTTATCCATATATTTATACCCCCTTTTTAAGAGTCATTTTCGTATGATGCACATCAATTTTCATACAATCATTTTACCATGCAAAAACCTTAATCTACAACCGTCCTCGATAATACTTTATAACTTTTCATATGGCGACATCCAGTAGCGCTACGCTCTTGTGTTTCTCGTACACACTGAACATACTATAATTACATTTTCAACATACTTCCTTAACATCCGATACACAAAATAAACACAGTATCCCTGTAGTATATAACCAGATTGATGAGGACAGCGGATGTACGAAGTGCCCAGGCAGCATCAGCGCACTCGCCGTCACTCAGACTAACAACAATCATATTTACATAGATGAGTGGTCCGGCGCCTCTGAAATTCCGGAACCCACTCCTCATAACCTTCCTTTTTAATTTTAACATTATAAAAGACGGATATCAGAAATTAACATTTACCCATTTTACACTTCTGATATCCGTCTTTTATTTGTTGTATTTTCAATTATTCATCATTACACTGATTTTATCTATATTCACTGTCCATCCGCAGCTTTGCGATCCTGTCTCAGACTGTACCACCACTTGAACACAGCACTTCCGATGATTATCACGTAGCCAGTAATGCTGAGCGCATCCGGTATCTGATCCAGAAATACAAATCCCAGTATGGCTGCAAATATGACCTGGCTATAATCAAATACCGATATCTCCTTCGCTGGAGCTTTCTGATAAGCCGCCGTGATGCTGAACTGTCCGCCTGCAGCCGCAAGACCAGCGCAGAGCAGGCATACAGTCTGCTGCCACGACATCGGCGCATGATCCACTATGATAAAAGGCAGTGTCACGATGCACGAGAACACGGAGAAACACATGACTATGACCGGTCCGCGCTCCCCCTGTTTGCCAAGTTTTCTCACATATGTATATGCAACGCCTGCGCCAAGTCCGCCGGCAACCCCGACCATCGCGTACAGAAAATCCATGTGAAATGAAGGTTTTACCACAAATACCGCCCCAGTAAATGCAAGTATAACGGATGCCCACTCGATCTTATTTGCCTTCTCCTTCAGAACAAAATAGGACGCGATGATCGCAAAGAACGGGGAGAGCTTGTTGAGGATATTTGCATCGGCAATATTTAATTTGTCGATGGCATAGAAATTACAGATGAGTCCGGCTGTACCGCATATACTCCTCGCCGCAAGCCCCGGCCAGCTGTCCTTTCTTATCCTGAACTTTCCCTCAGTCCTCATGAGCATCGCGATCGCAACGACCGCAGCCACCGCATTTCTGAAAAATGCCTTCTGCATAGTTGGCAGATCACCTGATATCCTAACGAAAAATGTCATAAGCGAGAAAAAGAATCCCGCCATGATTATGAACAGGATTCCCTTATACTTGTCTTTTATAACTAGATTTTTTGACATTTAAGCCTCCTTACAGTTATAGCAGCGATTACCAAATGTCCGTGCAGCCGCAAGCCCTGATAACCACCTGTTCCGGTCACAGTTCCGGCGCATTCACATGCGTCTTCACCGTGATTCCCCGGAATCTATGAACTCTAATTAAATGCATCATCCTTCAGACCATGTGAATAGAGATAATCCTCCCACACACTGTAGTACTGCGCTTGAAGATGTATATCATCCCATGTGTAATCCTTGATAAGACCGCCCTTGCCGTCGTCAACCACGGTATTCATATCCAGATAAAACAGCTTAATCCCATCTGCATATGCGGCTATGGCACCATTCTTCTCATCTATATTATCGTTATTCACTATATCGTGCGTGTCGGAATAATCGCTTGACACATGCATGCAGCCCATCATAAATATGACCGCATCTGGCTGTAAAGCCTGAATCTGCGATACCGCATCCATGTAACTAGATACATACGAATCTGTATTGTATCCCGCCTCATTTATTCCAAGCATGATATATATCTTCTTGAATGTCTGACTGCCCAGAAGATCGGTGAGTGTCGCCGTTCCATTTGCTGCTATCTTCTCACTCATAAGGCCAAATGTCGTAAGTCCCTCCATATATGCAAACTGCGCATTGTCAAGACCTGAATACAGCGCAAGTCCCTCTATACGTGAGTCTCCTATAAACAATGCATCATCAAAGTATGACTTGTCGACCTTTATATAAGGATAATCTGTCTCCAGTGCGATTTTTGTCAGATCTCCGTAGCAGTTGTTTCTAGATTTTCTGGTCTTTATCTTCTTGTACTGTGTCGGTCTGCTGATCGGCGTCGACGAACCACCTGTATCTATTGAAGCCTTTTTCTCAGTTGTAGCCTCTGTTTTCTTCTCTGTAGATTTCTTGGTCGTCTTTTCTGTAGTTTTGCCAGATCCCTTTTCTGTTGATTTCTCTGTGTTTTTCTCAGAAGACTTCTCTGTGGTTTTTGCATCGGATTTGTCTTCTGACTTTCCATCTGTCTGCTCTTCTGTCTTCTCCAACGGTTTCCCGTTCTTTACAGCCTCCGTGCTGTTATCTACGTCTTTGTGCTGGTCATTCTTATCCAGGTCTCCTTTCGCTGTGGACACCTCCGAAGCATCGCTCTCACTTCCAGATTCGGCTTTCTCATCAAGAAGCACTGTCTGCACCATAGGATGTTTGAATGTCACATCCCATTTGTATATTCCCAATGCTGCACCGGCATATCCACCAGCGGTGACTATGATCCCAGACAATATCAGGATTGTGAACAGTGGGCAGCCCTTTATCATTTGCCATAATTTCTTCATGTGCCCACCTCCTTAAAACCTGAAGTAAAGGAATGGATTTGAACCACCCTTTGCTATCTGATATACACAGAACCAGAACAACACAAGCATGATAAGCTTGCATAACCAGTTCTTGTAGAATCTCTCTATAAGCTTTCTCGGCCACGGTGTACTGAACACAATGCAGAGGAGCAAAAGCCACCAATACGTTTGTATCAGCATATTTAATTTGTCCGTAGCGTGAATAAGCACCGACCCCTCTATATTCATTCCAAGCATCCTCTTAAGATACAGGTAGAGTGTCTTGAGATCGCTTATGTTAAATATTGTCCATGACACTGGTATGAGGAAGAACATGTACACATGTCCTAATATCTTCACCTTGTCAAATACCTTGCCGAGAAACAGTTTCTCTATGAGAAGCACTACAAAAAGAAACAATCCCCATATGAGAAAGTTCCAGTCTGCCCCGTGCCACAGTCCTGTAAACATCCAGACTGTGAACATGGCAAGTATCATTCTCAGCCTGCCCTTTCTATTTCCGCCCATAGGTATATACACATACTCACGGAACCATCTGCCAAGTGTGATATGCCAGCGCCTCCAGAAATCTGTCAAAGAGTGCGCCATATACGGATCCTTGAAGTTCTCTGGGATCTTGAAGCCGAGGATCAGGCCGATTCCTATAGCCATAACCGAATATCCCATAAAGTCAAAAAGCAGCTGGAACGAATATCCCCAGGAGCCAAGCCATGCCGTGAGCGTATTTATTCCAAATGGGCCAACGGTCAGAACGTCATTCCATAGACTTGCGATCTTATTTGCAAGAAGCACCTTGTATGCCAGTCCGAGCACAAACAGAGTCGCACCGCGCTCTATGTCGTCAGCTTTTGTCTCACGATGATCCAGTTCAGGCTTAACCTCATCATAGCTGACTATAGGTCCCGCTATGAGCTGTGGGAACATGCTCACATATGTTCCAAACTTGATGATACTCTTGTCCGCCTGATACTTCAGTCTGTACACATCAAATATATATGATGTGATCTGAAATGTATAAAAGCTTATTCCAAGCGGCAGAGTAACTGCCACATCGTCAAATATCTTCGTGCCTGCAGCGGTGTTGATTATCTCAATAAAGAAATTGATGTATTTGAACACAAACAACATGCCAAAGTCAAACACCATGGCAACCGCAAGCCAGCAGTTGCGCTCAAATGAACAGTCTATCTCCGAATAGACTTCTATGTCATAGAAACGCTTTATACGCCTTGCAACTGAGTAGTTGAACACAATTGAAAACATCATCAAGAACACATATACAGGCTCGCCGTATGCATAAAACACAAGGCTGCCCAAAAGCAGTACAATATTCCTGTACTTCGGCTTTGTCACAAAATAGATAAGCAAAAATAAAGGCAGGAATCTAAACAAAAACTCCATGCTCGAAAAAACCATGATATACTCCTTAAATCTTTAAATAGTCAGTCCAGTGTGAGTATAAATACTTTTAACACTTATGTCAACCGACACCGATCCTATTTTTTCTTAATTAATCGAATGATTCAGACACTATTTTCCCCACCACTACATATGGTGTCAGGATCTTTTGCCACGCACAAAAACAAAAGGCGCAATTCACTTTTCACTCATGAATCGCGCCTTATTATTTACTGTATCAATAATACTTTACAGATAATCCAGAGGGTTAACATATGAACCGTTCAGGAATACTGAGAAATGGCAATGTGTTCCTGTTGAATATCCTGTGGATCCCGCATACGCAATCGTCTGTCCCTGGGAAACCACATCACCAACGCTTACTGCAAGTGATGAGTTATGTAGATACATTGTCACAAATCCATTGCCATGATCGATCATAACGTAGTTACCACCACTTTCGCCCCACTCGGCTACTGTTACAACTCCCGAATCAGCCGCCGCAATAGGCACTCCATACGAACATCCTATATCAATACCCATATGGTTTGAACTTGCCCCTGCTGTTGGAGACTCTCTAGGTCCAAAGTAATCTGTGATAGGACCTGAAACCGGCCAAATGAACCGACCTGTTCCTGTGGATGAACCGCCTGTATTATCGCTGTCATCACCACCGGAATTGTCGTCACTGCCGGAATTGTCAGTGTCATCAGCACCACCATTATTATCTTCCTGCTGTTCCTGCTGTTTCCGTAACTCCTCCTGCTTACGCTCTTCTTCAAGTCTGGCTGCCTCCTGACGTGCTATTTCAGCCAGCTTATCATCCAGCTCTGACTCCTGTCTCGCATACTCCTCAGCAAGAGCCTGCTGCATGGCAGCGTCACCGCTGTACTTATTGATCTCCTCATTCTTCTGGCTTATTACCGCGTCGAGATCTGACTGCTTCTGCTCCAGATCAGCCTGAACCTTCTCAACATCTGCCAGATCATCCTTCAGAGTCTGCTCATACTCAGCTATATCATTCTTTGTCTTTACCAGCTTGTCCAGCTGCTTCTGGTCATATGAGCTGAGCTGATCAACGTACTCTGACTTATTCAAACTGTCCTCAAATGAAGCGGATGACATAAGAGCATCTATGTATTCTACATCGCCCTCCTCATAGAGGTACTGTATTCTCTTCTTCATAGCCACATACTGGTTGTCCTCGCTGACCTGTGCCTCAGCAAGCTTTGTCTGTGTCTCATCTATCTCTGTCTGAAGATCATCAGCCTCCTGCTTCTTCTGTACAATCTGTGTACTGATATCTGTGACCTGCTTATCAAGCTCGTTAACCGTCGCAGTAAGTTTGTCAACCTTCTTCTGGTACTTCTCTGCGTTTGCCTTTGCCTCTGCCTGTCCCTGCTGAGCCTCTTCCTTCTGCTGCTCAACCTCCTCCTTGGTTTCCTCTGCATGTACACTGAATCCCGGAACTGCAAATAATGATGTAAACGACATGAGCACTGCTCCTGTGGTAACCACAGCCATCTGCATACCTTTCTTCTTTATCTTATATAAATCTATTCTCATTATCCATGCCTCCTAAATGCATATCACAATGTTTTGTCTTTATGCCCTACTTATCAATATTATAACACATACTACCGCAAAAAAAGTGATAACTAAATGTGAAATTTTTGTGCATTGCTACTATCTCTGCACTGCTATAATCTCTCATCGCCTTAAAGCACTACACTCTCAAATGCTTCCTTGTCGTCAGAATACTTCCCACAAGTCCGACTCCTATAC
>OHFQ01000743.1_pt1 | contig 14681 bp, 10 predicted proteins | sample 1567581 | NCBI WGS metagenome assembly OHFQ01 (sample SAMEA3879559, study PRJEB24766) | human gut metagenome | biome: human-associated habitat; feature: feces | place: USA | collected 1985/1987 | reverse complement strand
GATGGTGAAGAAAAATTTTAAAAAAGCGTAAGGAAAAAGGCATAGATAAAAGGTGGGCAGAACCAGAGTTTGAGTTCTGTCCACCTTTTTAGCTGCCAGGTATGCGGCAAAAGATCCAATGAACCTTTTCAGCTACTGGAAAGCCGGGATGATTCTAAATCAGATGTGTACTTTCCAGCTTTTCAGTAAATGCATCATTTAATTTTATAATAAGTAGGTTGGTTCCGTCAAGTCCTTTTGTGTAAGGAACCTTAATTAAAATTCGATCATCATGATCGAGAGCATCCTCTTTTTTCAAAACCTCTACAATCGGAGTCGTAATATTTGTCGGTTTTTGTAGAATCATGCTCAGTGTTGTGGCTGCATTGCCTATGCAGATATTGGCTACTTCGCCTATGATATCGGCATTTTCCCGAGATATATTTTGCATTATTTTATCCTCCATATGACTGTGGTACCTATTTCCTAACATATATTATATCAGAGTTTTTAAAAATATCAAAGGAAATGTTTAATTTTTTTGAATTTATGTTAAAATAGTTTCAAAAGGAGATTACAATATGGGTGAAACAGAATATTCAGAAGCATTAAAGCTGGGAAAAAAAGAATACAGGGCAAGGATAGCTAAAGGACAGTTTCCTTATCTGCCAGTGCTTGATGAAATCTTATCAGAGGCAGATATTCAGACAGAGCAGAATATGGGGCTGGTTCATGTGCCTTTGGATTTCGTTGTAGGAACAAGCACCATGGGAAGGACATATTCATTTGCGGCAAATTTTATGCCGATATTGGACTGGGAAACCGAATTTGCAGTGAAGTGGTCTAATCTGTCAGATGCACAGATGAATGAGGGAATCAGAGATCCAATCAAGGCATTTGAGTACATGAACAGGTATTATGTGCTTGAGGGCAATAAGAGGGTCAGTGTACTCAAGTACTTCAACGCCGTTTCGATTCCTGCAATTGTGACCAGAAAGATTCCAAAGCTGTCGGATGATTATGATGTGAGGCTTTATTATGAGTATATGAAGTTCAATGAAATCACGGGGCTTTGCTCGGTGGAGTTTACGAAGCTGGGCAATGCTGATAAGCTTCTTTCGCTTGTTGGAAAAGAGGGCAGATGGGATGATGAGACCAAGGAAAAATTTGCCAAGGTAATGTTTGATTTTTCAAAGGTCTATAATTTCCGCGGTGGTGACAGGCTGGACATTAAGCTGGGTGATGCTATTACAGTATTTATGGAGGTCTTTGGCATGGATGCCATGCTTGAGATGTCTGAGAATGATTACAACAAAAACGTCATCAATACATGGAAGGAGTTTGCAGCAGAAGGGGAAAAGCACAAGATAAATCTGGTGCTGGATCCGAAAAAGGTGCAGACCAAAAAGAGTCTGCTCAATTATCTTATTCCTCAGACCCAAAAGAAGCTCAAGGTTGTATTTTTATATCCGAGAGAGCCGAAAACATCTGCGTGGCTGTATTCGCATGAGCTTGGGCGTATGTATCTTGATGAAACCTTTTCAGACAAGCTGGAGACAGAGTATGTGGCAGGTGTAGATGAGAACAATGTGGAGCAGGTGCTTGAAGATATCATAAAGTCCGGTGCCGATATAATTTTTTGTGTGGGACCGCAGATGATGCCAAACAGCCTAAAGGTGGCAGTTGAGCATCCGGAGGTTTATATACTCAACTGTTCGCTGAATGCGCCTCATCCTTATATCAGAACATACTATGGACGTATGTATGAGGCAAAGTTTCTCGCAGGAATGATAGCAGGAGCTGTCACAGACAATGAAAGGGTTGCATATATTGCAGACTACCCGATATATGGCATGATTGCCAATATCAACGCGTTTGCTCTGGGAGTTGCAAGTGTGAATCCAAGGGCAAAGGTATATCTGGCATGGTCAAAGACAAAGGATTATGACAGGAATAAATTCCTTGAAGAAAATGACCTCCATTATGTATCAGATCAGGATATTATCACTCCGAATGACGCGTCCAGATATTTTGGCCTGTATAAGCTGCAGGATGGACAGGCATTAAACCTTGCTATGCCTATATGGAACTGGGGAGTGTTTTATGAGAAGCTTTTGCAGAGCGTACTTGCAGGCTCCTACAAGGCTGAAGGACAGGAACAGGTTAAGGCACTTAATTACTGGTGGGGCATGTCTGCAGGTGTTATTGACCTGATTTGTTCAAAGCATGTACCTTATGGAGTGAAAAGGCTTGCGGATCATTTAAAGAGCGATATCACAAAGGGTGAGGTTGTGCCGTTCTTTGGACAGATATATAATCAGAAGGGCGAGCTTAAAAACAAAGGTGAGCACGAGATGAAACCGTCTGATATCATGAAAATGGACTGGCTTGTAGATAATGTTGTAGGTAGTATTCCGCCTATGAGTGAGTTTGTTGACAATGCAAAGATGGTGGTTGAACTAAAGGGTGTAGAGGAAAATAAACTGTAATGAAGATACTATTCTTAGCTGATGAAGAGTCGAAAATGTACTGGGAATACTTTAAGAAAGAGGATTTTAAAGGAATTGATATTATTGTATCATGTGGAGACTTAAACCCGAGCTATCTGTCCTTTCTGACAACGATGGTTGGAGTCCCTCTTTTGTATGTGCATGGCAATCACGATGACAAATACAATGTAAAGCCGCCGGAAGGCTGCATATGCATTGAGGATGAGATTTACGAATATGAGGGTGTGCGGTTTCTTGGCCTGGGAGGCTCAAACCGCTATAAACCGGGAGAAAATCAGTATACTCAGAAGGAGATGACAAAGCGTGTTAAGAAGCTGTGGTGGAAGCTTAAACGTAAAAACGGCTTTGATGTGCTTGTCACCCATTCGCCGGCAAAGGGACTGCATGATGGTGAGGATGTATGTCATACAGGCTTTGATGTGTTTAACAGGCTTATTGAGCAGTATAAGCCAAGGTATTTTGTGCATGGACATGTTCATATGAGTTACGGCAGGCAGTTTGTCAGGCTTGACAAGGTGGGAGAAACTACTGTTATCAATGCGTACGAGAAATATATTGTTGAAATATAGAATATTTCTGCCGGATTAAGAGTTTGTTTGTAGATATTTACCAAATTTAAGAAAATATTTATCACATGGCTATATTTAGGACACAATTAAGTGTTACTATAATATCATCAAAAGGAGCTGTTGTATTTCAACTATGTGTTGGGGTACACTCAGTTCCGACTAAAAATTATTCATGTGCACAGAATTGACGTCGCATATGCTTTTCCTCATATACATTGAATGCCACAGGCTTTATGTCTGTGGCATTCAATATATAAAATAACTATTTCTTTAAATAAGCTGATGACGGGAATTGAACCCGTGACCCCTTCCTTACCAAGGAAGTGCTCTACCTCTGAGCCACATCAGCAACTATCAACTTGCTAAGTTTACTATATACATCAGCATTTGTCAAGCCACTTTGAATTAAAATATAATTTTATGTGAGTCAGAATACAATTTATTATGAATTATAGTATGCCATAACCTTTGCTACATAGTTCTGAGTTTCTTTAAATGGCGGAATGCCGCCATATTTGGCTACGTTGCCGGAGCCTGCATTGTAGGCAGCTAAGGCCAGTGATTTGTCACCATTATACTGGGTGAGCTTTTCACTTATGTACCTGGCGCCACCCATGATATTCTGGTATGGGTCGTAGGCGTTTGTGACACCAAGTGAGGCAGCGGTCTGTGGCATGAGCTGCATGATACCCATGGCACCTGAACGGCTGGTGCACTCTGTGGAGAAGTCAGACTCGCACTTGGCGATAGCCTTAAGGAATTTGGCATCCACACCGTATTTTGAGGCAGCCTCATTAAAAATTGCATCAAGATCGGCAGAGCATGACAAACCGGAAGCTTCGAGTTTTACGGAGCTGCTGCTAATTCCTGAGGCTCCGGAAGCTGCTGCATTATATGTATTTGTATCTGAGCTGATGCCGGCTGGAGAACCGGAATAAGCAGCTGTATTATTAACTGCGGCAGAAGGAGAAACTGTATTACGGCAAAGCTCGATATTTATACCATTTTGATCAAAGAACCTCTGTACAAGCGACATATCAACTGAGCCACCGTTACTTTGGGCAATCAGTCTGTCAATGGCAACAGCAGCTTCAGCCATTTTTGCATCGTCAAGCACCTGATCAAAATCAGCACCGGTGCTATTGACAGCGGAGCTGCTATTGGAAGGAATGTTATCACCGGTTACAGCAGCCTGACCGGTAGTTATATTATTTTTTGGTGTATTATCAATATACTGAAGTACTTTAATGTTCATTTTCCTGTTTCCCTTTATATCTTAATTTAAATAGTTATATCAGTTTTGAATAGTTATATCAGCTATACTTAAAAAAGTAAAGACATTTACCTAATGAGAAATTATACCATAAAAATTCTTGAAAATATACCCATTTTGTTGTAGCATATGTTTTAGTACACTTTACTATGTAAAAGTTAGGAGATAAACATGAAAAAGACACCATTTGTGACAAAACAACAGGTAGAGGAGATTGTTAAAAAATTCCCTACACCATTTCATTTATATGACGAGGCTGGCATCCGTGCCAACGCGCAGGCTGTAAAGGATGCATTTGCATGGAATCCGGGCTTTAGAGAGTATTTTGCTGTAAAGGCTACTCCAAACCCATATCTGCTCAAGATTTTAAAGGATTATGACATGGGCTGTGACTGCTCATCATACACAGAGCTTATGCTTGCAAAGTCATGCGGCTTCGACGGAGAGCATATCATGTTTTCATCAAATGATACACCGGCAGAGGAATTTGCATATGCAGACAAGCTTGGTGCTATCATCAATCTCGATGATTTCACACATATTGATTTTTTGGAGGAAACAATCGGACATATTCCGGAGACAATAAGCTGCAGATATAATCCGGGTGGAGTGTTCACACTGTCAAACGGTATCATGGACAATCCGGGAGACTCCAAGTATGGAATGACAAAGGAACAGCTTTTTGAGGCATTCAAAATTCTTAAGTCAAAAGGCGCTAAATACTTTGGCGTGCATGCATTCCTGGCAAGCAATACAGTAACCAACGAGTATTATCCACAGCTTGCAAAGGAGCTTTTTGAGCTGGTTGTTGAGCTTAAAAATGAGACCGGCTGCGATATTAGATTTGTAAATCTTTCAGGTGGAGTTGGCGTGGCTTATAAGCCGGATCAGACACCAAACGATATATCGGTTATCGGCGCCGGTGTACATAAGGTGTACGATGAGGTTTTGGTACCGGCAGGAATGGGCGATGTGGCTATTTACACAGAGATGGGACGTTTTATGATGGCTCCGTATGGCTGTCTTGTGACAAAGGCTATCCATGAGAAGCATATCTACAAGGAGTATATAGGAGTAGATGCGTGTGCGGCAAACCTTATGAGACCGGCTATTTACGGCTCATACCATCATATCACAGTGCTCGGCAAGGAGGATGCACCTTGTGACCATACATATGATGTGGTAGGCTCACTCTGTGAGAACTGTGACAAGTTTGCAATTGACAGACAGCTTCCGAAGATCGATATGGGAGACTATCTGGTAATCCATGATACAGGAGCACACGGCTTTTCAATGGGCTACAATTATAACGGACGACTTCGCTCAGCAGAGATATTGCTCGAAAGCAATGGAGAGGCAAAACTCATCAGAAGAGCAGAAACTCCGGCAGACTACTTTGCAACCTTTGACTGCTTTGATGATATTAAAATAACAGAGTAATCTGCTAGCGCACCTTGCAGAGCACGTGTCCGAATTTTATCCATTTGCTCATATCATCAACATTATCGCTGTCGACATAAAAGGTCTCACCGTAATTGTTGATTGGTGTGAGCTCACATGGGTTTTTCTGATGCAGTTTTCTGATGTATGCACGCTTGTTCTGTGCGTTGATAAAGATACCGGTATCGCCGTCGCGGATTGGGTTTCGACTGATTAGAAGTATATCGCCTTTATTATATACAGGATGTAGATGATTGCTTGTGATGCGGATTCCGATGTGAAGGGCATCACCGAAGGCTTTTCTGTAATTTGAAACATCAAGCTTTTCGACATTGTAGGAGTCCAAAATCATGCCGTCGGTCATATTGCCTGTCGGGATGAGGACGGAAATCAGATCCTCCGTATGACAGCTTTCATCCTTGTAGGCAGATAGCGCAAGCTCAGTGTCTATAATCGAGTCTATAAGTATGCGCTGGCTTTTGGAAAGCTTTTTGATGCGCTTTACAAGGTTTATTACATCATCATTGAAGCCTGTTAGTTCGCAGGAAAACCGTCCTGTCAGCTTGTATATCAGGTAAGCGGTGTAGACGTCTATACGAGAGGATTCTCCGTTTGCTATCCGCTTGTAGGTGGAGAGTGACATATCAAGTGCTTTTGCAAACTGTGCCTGGGACATACCAAGCTTTATGCGTTCGCGCTCAATATTTGTCGATATGTTATTTACTATTTCAAGTCGGTTCATTTATGAGCTAATCTCCCTTCTTTTTAAAAAAATAAACTCCAAATTTGGTCAAGTATTGACATGCGCAATACACTATAATGGTTATTGTTGAAACATAAATAAATATATAAGAAACGTCAATTACTGTCAAATTAGAATGTTTGTTATATAAAAAGGGAGGTGTCCTGAAACTTAATTAGTGTAAGCTGAATGCAGCTTACACTTTTTTTATTTAAACAAATGCAGCTTTATTTATAATAAATATCAAAAAACTTTTTTGAAATAAATGTGTCTGAGGCATTGATTAGAGCACCGCTAATTGGTACAATGTTTTATTATATACAAAAGAGCAGGTGAATATATGTCGCTAAGTTTTAGAAAGTGGCGGGAAATGGCGCTTACTGACTACCCGGTAGTGAGTGATAAGTACTACAAGAAGGTGTACGAAAACATAGCCACAGATCCGCAGACCGGTGAGAGCATACTTGTACAGCTTACATTGCAGGGAGTTTTGGATAAGTGCGAGGGTACTAATTTTGAGGAGCCAATCAGAAAGTGCATTATGAAGTGTGTATACACGGGTTGTAAGCTTGAAAAGGAAATAAATAAGGTGATGAATCAGTATTACGAGGTCTAGATATAAATGAATGATATAGCAATTGATAAAGAACACTTACATTATTTGGAACAGCTGTCGGAGATGTATCCGACAATAGGCAAGGCATCATCTGAGATTATTAATCTGCAGGCTATTTTAAACCTGCCAAAGGGCACAGAGCACTTTGTATCTGATGTGCATGGTGAGTATGAAGCCTTTTCCCATGTGCTGAAAAATGGTTCTGGGGCTGTAAGAAAGAAGATAGATGATGTATTTGGTCTGGCGATGAACAAGGCTGACAAGGCTGCGCTTGCAACACTCATCTACTACCCAAGGGAAAAGATGGAGCTTATTAAGCAGGACGAGCCGGATATGGATTCGTGGTATAAGACGACTCTTTATAAGCTGATAGAGGTGTGCAAGACCGTTTCATCAAAGTATACGCGCTCCAAGGTGAGAAAAGCTTTGCCGGAGGAGTATGCATATGTTATAGAGGAGCTCATCACAGAAAAGCCGGAGGTGTTAAACAAGGAGGCTTACTACGAGTCAATCATCAATACAACAGTGGAGCTGGGGACTGCGGAGGAGTTTATAGTGGTGCTTTCCGAGCTTATTCAGAGACTTGCTGTTGACCATCTGCATGTGCTTGGTGATATATATGACAGGGGAGCGGGGCCACATCTGATAATGGACAGGCTGTGCAGATATCACTCGCTGGATATACAGTGGGGCAATCACGATATTATCTGGATGGGGGCAGCAGCAGGAAATCCTGCATGTATTGCAACTGTTGTCAGAAACAGTATCAGATATGGTAATCTGGACGTGGTCGAGGAGGGCTATGGCATAAATATGCTTCCGCTTGCTACGTTTGCGCTGAAAGCTTACAAGGATGACCCATGCACCAGATTTGTGTTTAAGGTGGCTCCAAGTGGCGCAGATAATATGGAGAGTGATCTGATAAAGAAGATGCACAAGGCCATTGCCATCATACGTTTCAAGCTGGAGGGACAGCTCATTAAGAAGTGGCCTGAGTATGGCATGAAGGAACGATTGCTTTTGGAACATATTGATTATGAACAGGGCACTATAGAGCTTGAGGGCAGAACTTATAAGCTTCTTGATACAAGCTTTCCGACAATTGACCCGGCTGATCCTTACAGGCTGACAGAGGGGGAAGAGGAAGTCATACAGAGGCTCAGAAGCTCGTTTATTCATTGCGAGAAGCTTAAAAACCACGTTGGGCTGCTGCTTAAAAGAGGCAGCATGTACAAGGTATATAATGGCAATCTGCTTTTCCACGGATGCATCCCGATGGAGGAGGATGGAAGCTTCGCAAAGGTAAATATCTACGGTAAAGAGTATAGTGGCAAGGCTTTGTTTGATATACTGGAGACTTACGTCAGAAAGGCTTTTTTCTCGGACGACAGGCTGGAAAGACAAAAGGGCAGCGATATCATGTGGTACATATGGACAGCACCATATTCTCCGCTTTATGGCAGAAATAAGATGGCTACGTTTGAGAGATATTTTATAGATGACGATGACATGAAAATAGAAAAGAAAAACTTTTATTATGACTATATAAACAAGCCTGAGTGTGCGCAGCGTATACTCGAGGAGTTTGGTTTGCATGATAAAAGAGACCATATCATAAACGGACATGTTCCTGTGCACAGATTAAGAGGTGAAAGCCCTGTGAAGTGCGACGGCAGAGTGATAGTCATAGATGGTGGTTTTTCAAAGGCGTACCGCAGGCGGACAGGCATCGCGGGATATACCCTGATTTACAATTCATATGGGCTGACATTGACAGCACATGAGCCGTTTGAATCACCGGAGACGGCAGTAAGGGATGAGAGGGATATCGTATCAAGGCGTGAGGCTGTAGAGGTACTTGATAAGAGAATACTTGTCGGAGATACGGATGCCGGAATAAAGATGAAGGAAAAGATAGCTGATCTAAAGCATCTCATTGCGGCATATCGTTCGGGTGAGATTGCAGAGCGCGATGATTAGAAAGAGGGGATATGATGTATGTAGTTGATGGGTTTGAGTTTCAGACAAAGGAAGAGGCAAGGCAGTAGAAGAGAGGGAAAAAGTACTGGATGAAAGGCAGGATGCAACAGAGTGGACAAAATAAAGATACTGGTGGTAGATGACGAGAGCAGGATGAGAAAGCTCGTGCATGATTTCCTTGCAAGGGAAGGGTACGAGGTACTTGAGGCCGGAGACGGCGAGGAGGCACTTGATATATTTTATCAGCAGAAGGACATAGCACTGCTGGTGCTCGATATAATGATGCCAAGGATAAATGGTTTTGAGGTATGCCGTGAAATCAGACAGACTTCAAAGGTGCCGATTATTATGCTTACAGCTAAGGGCGATGAGCGTGATGAATTAAACGGCTTTGACATTGGTGCTGATGAGTACATTTCAAAGCCATTTTCTCCAAAGATACTGGTGGCCAGGGTAAATGCTCTCCTTCGCAGGGCGAATAAACTGGGCAAGGAGGCAGTAATAAGCGAGGCCGGTGGTATTGTTATGGACAAGACGGCGCACACTGTAGCTATTGATGGCAGGAATATTGAACTTTCGGTAAAGGAATTTGAGCTTTTGGATTACTTTATGAGCAATCAGGGGATTGCTCTTACCAGGGAGCGCATACTTGACAGTGTGTGGAGCTATGATTATTTTGGCGATGCGAGGACTATTGATACACATGTGAAGAAATTAAGAAGCAAGATGGGTGCTAAAGGCGACTATATAAAGACTGTCTGGGGTGTGGGATATAAGTTCGAGATACAGTAAGTGTTAAGCTTAGGACTAATGGATTCGGGATAAGAGGTGTCACCATGAAAAAGAAAAAAACGCTATCCACGCAGCTTACGTTTGTGATTTCATTCATTGTACTTCTGATAGTAGGCGTGTTCTGGATGGCTAATAACACACTGCTGGAAAAGTATTATGTATATAACAAGGAAAAAGAGATGCTTGCTGTATACAAAATGGTGGACTTGGCTGCAAAAAATGACAAACTTTCAGATGATACGTTTGCTGTAGCATTTGAAAAGAAATGTGTTGGCGCCAATATAGATGCGGTTGTGTTCAACAAATACGGTAAGGTCATCATTGAGGGAACCACTGACAATCAGGAAATATTCCAGCTGCTTTTGGAGGCAAGCATGTCGTCGTATTCGGCAGACTACAACAACCTGAATATGACAAGGCAGAAGGATAAAAGGCTGGGGACAGAGTATATTATCATAAATAACAGACTGATTGACGGTAACTTTGTATACATGAAGACACCGCTTGAGAGCATTAAGGAGAGCGTGTCCATATCGAACCGCTTTTTTGCAATAGGCACAGTGGCTGCTATTGTTGTGGGAGTGTTTATGGCATATATTGTTGCTCGCAACATGACCAGGCCGATAAGAAATATGACTGAGCTGTCGACAAGGATGGCGAAGCTTGATTTTGATGCGAAGTACATTGATACGGAAAACAGTGCAAAGGAGCTTTATGTGCTTGGTGAGCATATGAATGAGCTGTCGCAGACACTTGAGCAGACAATCACAAGACTAAAGGTGGCAAACAATGAATTACAGCGTGATATAAAGAAAAAAGAAGAGATTGATGAGATGAGAAAGGAGTTTTTGTCAAATGTGTCACATGAGTTAAAAACTCCGCTTGCTCTGATCTCAGGCTATGCTGAGGGACTCAAAGAGGTCGTAAATGACGATGATGAGAGCCGTAACTTCTACTGTGATGTCATCATGGACGAGACTGACAAGATGAACCGCATGGTTATGAAGCTTTTATCTCTCAATCATCTGGAGGATGGCAGTGATGTGCTTGAGATGACGAGGTTTGATCTGACACCACTTGTCAGAGGGGTTATAGATTCATCTAGGCTTCTGGCACAGAAAAATGAGGCTGCAATTGAGTTTGACCGCACCGATTCCGTATATGTGAGCGGTGATATATACAAGATTGAAGAGGTTGTGACAAACTATATCAGCAATGCGATAAATCACTGCACAAGAGGTGGTACTATCACTGTATCATACAGCATGTACAGCGACCGTGTGAGGGTCAGCGTGTTTAACACGGGAGAGCCGATACCTGATAAGGATATAGAAAATATATGGAATAAGTTTTATAAGGTGGACAAGGCCAGAACAAGGGAATATGGCGGAAGCGGCATAGGACTGTCTATAGTAAAGGCCATTATGGAACTGCATCACAGAGGGTATGGTGTCATAAATCACAAGGATGGTGTAGAATTCTGGTTTGAACTTGAGTTATTTATTGCAAACAATCAATAAATGTGTTACTATATGTATTATTAGGATAAAAGTCATAGAATAAGAATGGGTTTATTGCAATGATGGGAAGAAATATAAAAATGGCAGCTGTGGCATTTACAGCAATTATAACGTTGACAGGCTGCGGAACAAAATTATATGATATGACTGATGCGGAACAAGGCCTTATCGCTAATTATTCAGCATATGTTGTTGCAAAACACAATATATACCAGCAGGATGGCATGACTAACGCTACGGAGAAACGTGGGGATATGGAGGATGCTGACGACACTGAGAAAGTGGACGAGGCGTCACCTGATAATTCACTTTCGCAGGATAATAAGACATCTGAAGCTGGAAATGATAAGAGCAGCAATTCGCAGAAAGAGCCTTCTGCCACGCAGGAAAAGAAGGTGTCACTTGCCGAGGCAACAGGCTACGGCAGCCTTGAAATTACATATGATGGAGTAAACGAGTCAGATGTGTACAATGAGGGCTCATACTATTCTATAACGGCAGGAAGCGGTAATACTTTTGCGGTTATGAAATTCACTCTTAAAAATCCGACAGACGAGGATATAAATGTTGATATGTTTGGCAATGCCAGGACATATAAAGCCACTTTCCCCGATGGAAAGGAATACACGGCTGAGGGCACATTCCTTACATATTCCCTTAATACTTTTCAGGGAACCGTAAAGGCGCACGATGCGGTTGATGTGGTGTTGCTTTTCAAGATACCTCAGGGTACGGCATGTGACAATATTAAGATGTCGGTTATAAAAGATAACGAAAAAAGTTTGATTGAATTATAAAACATATGATATACTTAGATTACTAAGAGGTGGAGGTTGTATTATGGATACGAACATATTATTGGAGTCAGGAACAAACGAGCTTGAAGTGCTTGAATTCACGTTGGGAGACAATCACTACGGAATCAATGTCGCAAAGATCAGAGAGATTTTGCAATATATGCCGGTCACTCCTGTTCCGAATACTCATCCGAGTGTTGAGGGAATATTTATGCCACGTGACACAATGATTACGGTTATCAATTTAAAGAATTGTCTTAATCTGCCACAGACGGATGAAAAGGGCTTATTTATCATTACGAATTTTAACAAACTCAATGTGGCATTTCATGTAGATCAGGTTATCGGTATACACCGCGTATCGTGGGAGAATATCATAAAGCCTGACGAGACACTGACGGGCGAGCATGGCAGCACTGCTACAGGTGTTATCAAAATGGATGACAGGCTTATAGTTATCCTTGATTTTGAGGCTATAGTTGCTTCTATTAGTCCACAGACAGGACTTAGGGTTAATGATATCGATGAGATGGAGGCAAGAGATAGGAGTGATGCTACAATTCTTATCGCAGAGGATTCGGCTTTATTGTCAAAGCTCATCACCGAGTGCCTTAAGAAGTCGGGATATACCAATCTCATAGTGGAAGAGAATGGTCAGGAGGCCTGGGATGTGATAGAGGCTATGCAGGCAAAGGGCGATATTACAAAGCATCTTGACTGCATTATAACTGATATTGAGATGCCACTCATGGATGGACACAGACTCACAAAGCTTGTAAAATCAGATGCAGAGCTTAGAGATATACCGGTTATCATATTCTCTTCACTGGTAAATGAAGAGATGAGGAAAAAGGGTGAACAGCTTGGAGCAGACGCACAGCTTACAAAGCCTGAAATCGGAAAGCTTGTAGAGGCGATTGACAAGCTGATTGATAAAGCATAATATATTTAGATACAAGGGGTGTGGCTTGTTTAGCTGCACCCTTTAATGGATTATAGATGGAGAATACTAATGAGCGATAAATCGACAGAAAACTATCTGGACAATTTGCTGGATTCAATGAATAAGCTGCAGGATACAGATACGAAGATGTCTGGGGCTGATCAGGATGAATTCCTCAAAAAGTTTGAGGACGAGCTTGAAAATGAGACATATGATGAGTATCTGTCGAACTTTGAAAAGGAACTTGAGAGGGAAAATGAGCAGGCCAAGGGTCAGGCTCTTAATGTACAGACTCCGGCTCCTGATGACAAGGATGCTTCACTTGATGATATGCTCACTGAGTTTGACCGCAGGATGAAGGAACAGGAGACTCAGGGAGATAAACAGGAAAACAAAGCAGACAATAATCTAAGCGATGCGGTATTTAATTTTACACCGGCAGATTCTGGGATAGAGATGATGGATGCAAACATGCCGGAAATGGCTGAGAATCCCAAACAGGAGGAGACTCCGGAGAGTATAATAACAAATGAACCTCAGATGGTTGAAGAAATAGGAGAGCCGGATTTGGCAGGAAATGCATCAAAGGATATACTTGACATACTGGGTAGTGATGGTCTGGATAATATCGGTGATCTGCTTGAAGGAAAAACCGGTGAGACAGGGGCTGATATAGATGATTATGCAAGCAGCCAGATGAAAGTGCACGAGACGGCTGATGCAGCAGTTGATGCACAAGATACTGAAAAAAAGAGCCTTTTAAAAAGAATAATATCATTTTTTACAAAAGAGCCGCAGTCAGATGATGTCACAGATATACAGAGCACAGCAGAAGGTGCAGAAACTGACGCAAAGACACTCTCAGATGAGAATAAGCAGATACTTGAAGCGCTGGATGCTGACGGAGAGCTAAACGAAGCCACAGATAAGCCAAAGAAGGGCAAAAAGCCTAAAAAAGAAAAGAAGCCAAAAAAACCTAAAAAAGAAAAAAAGCCAAAGGCTCCAAAGGAAAAGAAGGAACGCATTGGATGGGAGAAGGGACCTAAGCTTCCTAAGGGACCTGTTATAGTAATCTGGGTATTTGTTATGTCGATAGTTGTGTTTGTTCTCATATGCACCTTTTTGCTCGGAAACAACTCCAAAGTGACTGATGCTCAGAATACGTACAATCAGGCAATAGCTGATCTGGGACAGAATAAAGCTGATTCAATAGAACTGTATACAAAGGCCTACAGCAGGCTGAGCGGCTTGAAGCTTTCGGGTGACGATAAGCAGTTGTACAATAAGCTGTCGGTGCTTGCATCAGTGTCAGGTAAGTATGATGCCTATAAGAGCTTTAGCGATTCAGGCTATGTAACCATGGCAGCGGATTCCTTAGTATGTGCGGCAGGACGATGTGCTGTAAATGCAGACAATGCAAAGGAATACGGATGTGAGCTGCAGCTTGAGCAGCTTAAAAACATTATTTCTGATACCCTGAGCAGTCAGTATGGCTTATCATATGATGATGCCATTGCTCT
>OHFQ01000741.1_pt1 | contig 14726 bp, 13 predicted proteins | sample 1567581 | NCBI WGS metagenome assembly OHFQ01 (sample SAMEA3879559, study PRJEB24766) | human gut metagenome | biome: human-associated habitat; feature: feces | place: USA | collected 1985/1987 | reverse complement strand
GCGCATGCTTCACACAGGCCGAACAGCACCACAGCGCAGTCCTGCACCACAACATCCTTCTGGCGGCGCACCAGCTTCATCACCTGTTTCTCGTCCACATCGGCATCCACCACGCCGCCGCAGGCCGTGCAGTAGAGGTGGCTGTGCCAGCACAGGGTGTGATCAAAACGATCCGCCCTGCCCGGAATGGACACCCGGCGCACCATGCCTGCCTCCACCAGACTGTTCAGGTTGCGGTAGACAGTGCCCAGGCTCAGGCCCGGGCACTCCGGGGCCGCCTTATCAAAGATCTCTTCGGCGGTGGGGTGGTCGCAAAGCTGCTCCACGGTGTGCAGCACCAGCTCCCGCTGTTTGGAATAACGCATCTTCCTCTCTCCTTCTCTTCCCTTTATACGTTCTCTTCGCCCTTGATCCGCGTCCAATATGCGCGGGAGGCCTGCTCGTTCTTGTTTTCTCCAAAGGTGTAGTATTTTGTGTTCTTGAGCACATCCGGCAGATACTGCTGCTCGACCCAGTGGTTGGGGTAATCGTGGGCATACTTGTAATTCTGACCCTTTACCAGCGCATCCTCGCCGTCATAGTGCTTGTTCTGCAGCTGGCGGGGAATGGGCCCGGTGCGCCCGGCCTGCACATCCGCAATGGCAGCGTTGATGGCATCGTGGGCGCTGTTGGATTTGGGGCTGGTCGCTACCAATACCACCGCCGCCTTGACGATGGGAATGATCTGCGGGTAGGCAAGGCCCACATCCTCGCAGGCGCACACCATGAGCCGACGGCAGGCCGAGGGCAGATCCCCGGCTTCCAGCAGCCGGGCCAGATAGTGGAGCGCTGCATCCGGGTCGGAGCCGCGCATGGATTTCTGGTAAGCCGACACGATATCATAGTGGTCATCGCCGTCCCGGTCGTACCGCATGGCAGTGCGGCGGGTGACCTGCTGGATCATATCCAGCGTGATGTGTTTTCCCTCCGGTTCGGGAGCCGCCGCCGTCACTGCAAAATCAAGGCAGCCCAGTGCCTTGCGCAGATCGCCGCCCGCGCTCTCGGCAAGATAGGCACAGGCATCGTCCTCCATCCGGATGGGCGTACCCTCGCTCTCTGAAAGCTTTTTCAGGGCGTTCCGCAGCCCCTGCTCCACATCCGCAGCTGTCAGCGATTTGAACTCGAACACAGTGCAGCGGGAAAGCAGGGCATTATAGATGTAAAAATAGGGGTTCTCGGTAGTGGAAGCAATCAGGGTGACGCTGCCGTCCTCGATGCATTCCAAAAGGCTCTGCTGCTGCTTTTTGTTCAGGTACTGGATCTCGTCCAGATACAGCAGAATGCCGCCCGCCGCTGCCAGCGTGCCGATATCCTTGAGCACCGCCTTGATATCCCCTGTGCCGCAGGAGGTGCCGTTGAGCTTGTGCAGGGTCATGCCGCTGTTCTCGGCAATGATACGTGCCACCGTGGTCTTTCCGGTACCGGAGGGGCCGTAAAAGATCATGTTGGGAATGCGTCCGCTCTCGATGGTGCGGCGGAACACCCGCCCCGGGGCCAGCAGATGCTGCTGCCCGCACACATCCGCCAGCGTTTTGGGACGCAGGCGCTGCGCAAGAGGTTCGTTCATGGTGGTTTCTCCTTCCCTACCCGCAAGGCACTTTTTATATAGTATAACGCATTTAGAAAAGGAGGACAAGGGCTTTTCTGAAAATCATTCTCAGATAATGCCCCGTAAACATTTACAAATCCTGTCAAACATGGTATGATTCAAGTATTCCCTTTCAAAGGAGGTTTGTCCCATGCCGGTACGAAAAAAGGCCCCGGAGGACCTTACCGCAAAAAAAGCGCTGGCGCTGGAAGTCATCCGGCGTCTCAAGGCTGAATACCCAGATGCAGGGTGCACGCTGGACTACGACCACGCATGGCAGCTGCTAGTCAGCGTGCGGCTGGCCGCCCAGTGCACGGATGCCCGGGTGAACATTGTGGTGGAAGAGCTGTTTGCAAAATACCCCAGTGTGGCGGCGCTGGCTGCCGCCGAACCGGAGGACATTGAAGCCATCGTCAAGCCCTGCGGGCTGGGACACTCCAAGGCGCGGGACATCTCGGCTTGTATGCGGATGCTGCGGGACAAGTACGACTGCCGGGTGCCTGACACCTTTGACGAATTGCTTGCCCTGCCCGGCGTGGGGCGCAAGAGCGCAAACCTGATCATGGGCGATGTGTTCGGCAAGCCCGCCATCGTTACCGACACCCACTGCATCCGGTTGTGCAATAAAATCGGCCTTGTGGACGGCATCAAGGAGCCGCAGAAGGTGGAGATGGCCCTGTGGAAGATCATCCCGCCGGAGGAAGGCAGCGACCTTTGCCACCGCTTTGTGATGCACGGCCGTGCGGTGTGCAATGCCCGCAAGCCGGAATGCGAAAAATGCTGTTTGAAAGACATCTGCCGCACCGCCCGCGAAGCCGCCGGGCAGCAGGCAGAGCCGTGATTTTCAAGGAGGTATAATCTATGATCACCTTAACCATTTTACTTATCGTTGCCCTGCTGTGTGTACTGGTGGGCTGTCTGACCGGCCTGCTGACGCTGGTAGGTGTGCTGGCTTCCCTTTTTGTGGGCGTGCTGGTGGGCGCACTGGCCGGATATCTGGCCGGGCGTTTTATGGGCACGGAAACTTCCCTTGGCCGCAACATCCTGATGGGTGTGCTGGGCAGCTTTGTGGGCGAGTTTTTGTTCGGCCTGCTGGGCATCCACGCTTCCGGCAGCTTTTCTTCCTTTGCCATCTCGGTGATCGGTGCCTGCATCTGCATCTGGATCGGCCAGAAGATCTCCAAGTAAGTTTTTTGTAACAGTACGCCGCCGCATTCTGCTGCCGGAGTTTCCGGGCAGGGTGCGGCGGCTTTTGGCTTTATATCCGAGCAAAAACGTCTTGCGCAGAAATATCTTCCGTTTGATTAAACCACGATGCACACGCACCGTGGTTTTTGTTTGTCCATTTTTAGCACGATACAGAAATGCACCGTGCTATTTTTGCATCACCTTGCGCCACTGATCAAAACCTATATCCATTCCCCTTTCTTATACCCCGCTATTCCCGCGAGAACTGACGCTCATTGGCGGTGTTGCACTATAAAAAGCTTTGCCGTTTACGGTGCCCTGCGTCATGCCAATTAAATCGATCAGCTGATCCTCAGAATATGCAACCGGACAGTTTTTCAGTTTCTTGGTGCTACACGAATAGGCTCCATCTGTTAAGGTGATCACCCCCATCCGCTCCAGACTTGCCAGCATTTTTCCAAGTTCTTTTCGGTCACATTTTATCCCTTTTTCCGAAATGGCCGTTGCAATCTGGGGTGCCGACAATGTTTTTTCAGTTAGCAACATGGCCAATGCAAACTTTGCTCCTTTTAAGTAGTAGGGGATGATTTTATTGCGTATCCAAATTCCCTTTTTCATGTTGCAGTTCTCCTCTCAGAATCTGCCCATCCTCGATCCGAATGACCTGCTGCGCCTTCTGCGCAATTTCCGGGTTGTGGGTAACAACGATAAGCGTTTGTCCAAACTCTGTAGCGCATTCCATCAGCAGCCGCATCGTATCCTCGCCCGTCCGCGTATCCAGATTTCCGGTAGGCTCGTCTGCAAAAACGATGCGCGGTTTTGCGATGAGCGCACGAGCGATCGCCACACGCTGCTGCTGTCCGCCGGAAAGCTGTGCGGGGCGGGAATGCAGCTTGCCCGCAATGCCCAAGATTCCGGTCAGCTTATGGAGCATCTGTTCATCCGATGCTCTATGGTCCAGATAGAACGGGATCAGAATATTATCCCGCACCGTGTACTCCGGGAACAGGCGGAAATCCTGAAAAATAAAGCCGATCTTTTGCCGCCGCACCTGTGCCAGCTGCTCCGCATTCATTGCATAAATGTCCTGACCGTCCAGCAGAACCTTACCGGTGGTGGGCGGCAAAAGTCCTCCCAGAATTTTCAGGAGCGTGGATTTTCCGCTGCCGCTGGAACCGATGATGGACGCAAATGTACCGTTTTCAAGGGTCAGGTCGCTATTTCTGAGGGCGTGAACCGCGCTTTCTCCTTCCCCGTAGGTTTTGGAGATCTGCACTGCTTCCAGAATTTTATCTTTCATAAGATATCCCCCTTGGATGCTTTTTTACGAATAAAGGAGAAGATCGGCAGCAACGCTGCGGACAGCCAGAACACCATCAGCAGAATGCTGACCATGATCTGACTTCCCACGGGTTTATGGAATTCAAACACCCGTCCGCTTGTATAGATACGGATCAGGTCGAGAATACTCTGGATCGGAACGATACGCGAAACTGCCGCATAGACAACGATATTCACAAGCAACGTTGTCCCAACGATGACCGGGAGCAGCAGCTTTGCATAGGACAGCACCAGTTTTTTCGGGGAAACGCCCAGCGTCAGGAGAAGCGACAGCCGCTGCTGCTGGACTTCATAAGCCGAAAGATTCAAAACCACCAGCAGCGCACACCCCAGAAGGACCCCGAATACCGCAAGGATGCCGACAAGGAAAGCGCTCTGTGTGCCCTCGGTGTAGCTCTGGCTGATCAGGTCGTAGTTGTCTGCGCTCAGAATCCCATTTCTGCGTGTGGCAATGGATGCAATGGAACGTCGCAGCGAGAAGTTATTGTCGGCAGCCAGTTTCACGTTCAGGCTGCTGTATCCTTCTTTTTCCATATGGTAGCTGCCTGCGCTCTCAAACATTTTATGGTAAAGAGCCGTACTGACAAAAATCGTGCCGCTGAAAATGAGCCGGTCTGTTGTCAGCAGTGTGTAGTTGTTCGCAGACTTTACGACCCCGGCAATGGGCAGCTGGGCGGTATACGTCCGGTAGACATCATTCCCGGCTTCATCCTGCCCGGTATAACACTGGTGTTGGATGCTCAACTTGTCTCCGGCCGCAAAAACCGGTTCAACAGGAATGCTGCCCTCCGTTTGGGTGTTCTTCTGATAGTACGCGTCCGCAGCGGGGTCATAATAGCAATCTCTCCACAGGGTCAAAACAGAATCCCCTGCCAGCAGCGTCTCGATTTCCTCGTCCGAAACGCCGGCATCTGCGGCAATGCGGCGTAGTTCATCATCCGGCAAAGCACAGACTGTCGTATTTAGTGTTCCTTTTGAGGCATTGTGCATTAAAACACTCGGGATATTGCCGTTGTCCTTGACCCAGATATCGGCAAGCATTTGGCTGTTCTGGATTCTGTCTGAAGTAATGGTATAGGTGTCGGTCAGGTCAATTGCAGCGGAAACCTCTTCCACACCGGGCAATGCAGCGAGATCCTCTTTCAGAGAAAACGGCATCCCGGAGGTTCCGTTCATCTTGATGGACAGACAGGCATACGGTGCATCCAGATCATACGGCAGCATGACACGCCAGCCGACATACAGACAGCTGACGGCGATCAGCAATACCGCGCAGCCGACACCGATCTGCGGTGCAAGCGGCAGCTGTGCCAAGCGGAATTTTTTTGCAGGCTTCTCTTTGGGTTTTGCGGTCTGCGGGCGAACCAGCACCGCAGGCAAAAGTGCGCCCAGCAGTACGGAGAGCAGAAACAGCACCGCCAGCGGCGCAAGAGATGCAGCGGGGATCACCAAGAACGAAAGGTGTTTTTGCAGCCCCAGACCGATGGCAGCGGCGCCGCAGCCCAGTGCAAACCCTGTAGCAACTGCTGCAAGCCCGGCAAAAAGCGCTTCCCACAGGCACATGAGCCGGAGATCCCGATTCTTAGCCCCCAGCGTCAGGAAGGTGTTGATGGTATGTACACGCTTGTGCAGAACGATCAGGAAATACTGCGCCACCGCAAAAAAGCTGACCATGATCGCTGCGACCAGTAAAAAGCGCAAAGAAGATGAAACGGTATCCTCCTGCGGGTAGGCATACTCGTTTGCCACTAAAGCAGGGTCGGTCGAAGCGGTCACGGGTGCGGCTGCATTCAGGTAATAAAACGTCTGGAACTTTTGCCCGTCTATGGCAAGCGGCTCTGCTACAATGCCGCTGACGGTCAGATTGCCGTTCAGATTCCAATACACATCATAGGCAGGCAAAACACCGCACAGGGTATAGGCTTTTTCCATCACTGCGCCGGAGCCTGCCAGCGGGTCGTAATCATTGGCAGCCACCTTCAGCGTGACCGTCTGCCCTACGTCATAGGAGCAGCCCAGCGCATCCAGCAGAGTCGTCGTCATGGCAATCTCATCGGACTGCGTGGGGAAATCACCGCTGATCGGCACGATACGGCCCAGCTGCGCAAAGGTATCGTCTACCGTTCCGATCCCGCCCGCCACGCCATCGTCTGCGCCGAGAACGATTCCGTTTTGGATCACTGTGCTGACCTGTGCGGATGCGGGCAAGGTGTTTTGTGCCTGTGCAGCGTCCGCAGCAGTATCCGACAAACGCAGGTACTGCCACGCGCCGTATAGTTCACAGCGGGTGTCCTGCAATACCTGTGCAGAGCTGACGGAGTAGATCACCGCCGCCGTCAGGAACGAGAAAACCAGTGTCAGCAAAAGCAGCAATAGGCCGGTCTGCTTCTTGCGGCCAAGCATCCCATGAAACGCCAGAATGATAGATGGACTTTCTTTGATTTTCATAAGGCACCCTCGCTGTATAAGCGAAAACACTTTGTCTCCAAAATTGTACTGCCACTCCATGTTTGGAGCTTTTCAGTTTCAATATACCATAGAATTTTTTGAAATCAAGACCTTTGGCAAAAGTGGTATGTCACACCGCTTGATGCGACGCTTTTTACTGACCGCCTGTTTCAAAAAAGAAGTTGTCCTCACGATGGTGCTGTCTTTATATTGCGCTTTTGATCGTGGAGCAATGTATATGAACAACCGAGAAAACAGATTTTCCCGTTTCTGTCTGCATAGATAGGTCAATGATCCTACAAACACTTGACAGCAGGACAGGAAACGAGGTAAACTATTGCAAGTATAGGCTTATTCTGTCTTTCAGAATGAGATGATTCAATAGGGCACAAATGATTGCACTGGGATCCATTGAAACCCAGAGCTTTTGCTTATATTGCGGGACAGGGCGAAATTGGTGCTGTAACAGATCACTATTTTTCAGCAAATAAAACCCTTATTGCAAAAATATATTGTAGATCAAAAGCACTCCTCTTTCCCAGAATGACTTCACCAAAATCACAACGAAAGGTTAAAGGAAAAATGAACTATCCTGCCAAGTATTTTGTACTGGAACAGGGCGAGCTGCCGGAGGTATCCGGCGGCGGCTTGCTGGATGTTTTTGACCGCGTGACCGCTTATACGTTTCAGAACCAGTTTCTGGGCAGTATGCGCACTGCCGTGTGGAACTGCCTGCTGCAAAAAAGCCTGCAGCCGACAGTAGACTGGGCAAAAGACTTCTGGCAGATGTCCCTCCTGCGAAAAGCGACCTTTCTGTACGGCGGTGTCCGGTTAGGGCAGACCGTGGCCAACTACTGGAAGATGTAAGACGGCAGGGTGATATATGGAGAACATCAAGCTGTTGGTGGCGATGCACAAAGCGTACTGTCTGCCGGAAGATGCAGTTTATGCGCCCATTCAGGTGGGCGGTGTACATATTCCGGGCATGGAAAACGCGCTGAGAGACGACACCGGAGAGAATATCTCAAACAAAAACAGATCCTATTGTGAGCTGACTGCTCTTTACTGGGGCTGGAAAAACCTGCAGGCAGATTATCTGGGGTTGGTGCATTACCGGCGTTATTTTGCCCGCAGAATGCCCGGCGGCAGAAAGTTTGACCGCATCGCATCAGGAACCGAGATCCATGCTGCACTGGAAAAAGCCCCTGTGATCCTGCCGAAAAAGCGCAATTATTGGATCGAAACGACCTATACCCAGTACATTCACGCCCATCATAAGGAAGATCTGGATGCTGTACAGAGTATCCTTGCAGAAAAATACGCAGCCTACCTGCCGGCCTACGCAGCTGTCATGGGGCGCACCAGCGGGCATCGGTTCAATATGTTCGTCATGCGCAGGGACATTCTGGATGCATACTGCACATGGTTGTTCGATGTGCTGGCAGAAGCCGAAAAGCGTATCGATGCGGACCGTTATGATGCGTACAATGGTCGTGTTTACGGTTTTCTGGCCGAGCGGCTGCTGGACGTCTGGATGGAAACGAACCATATTGCGTATACGGAACTGCCCGTGGTGTTTTTGGAAAATCAGCACTGGCTCAAAAAGGGCACCGCATTTCTCAGCCGTAAAATTCGATATAGGAGACCGTAAAGAATGCTGGTTTATATTGCGGCCACGCTGATCTCCTGTCTGTTGGCAGTCTGGTGCGAAAAACGGAACACCGATGCTCTGAACGCTATTGACAGCAAACAGCGCTGGGGAGCACTTGTGCTCTGTTCCCTGCCGCTTATATTAGTAAGTGCGGCGCGGTGGGGCGTGGGCACAGATTTCCTTTATACCTATCTGCCGGAATTCCGGGCTCTGCAGTGGCTGCGGGCAGGCGGTGGCGATGCGCTGTGTCAGGAGCTGTTTGCGCCGATGCGCGAAGATCTTACCCGGTGGGGGCTGTATGAGAGTCCAGAGTCTGCTCTGCAGTTCTTTTTGGGTGTGCTGGACAATTGCGAGCCAGGGTATCGGGTCTTGATGGAAGCTGCTGTGGCATTGGGCGGAAACTTTCGTCTTGTAATCGCGGCAACATCTGTTATAATAGGTTTGTGCGTTTATTATGCCATATTCACCCAGTGTTCTGCTCCGGTTCTGGCTATCTACCTCTATGTAGCCAGCAGCAATTATTTCCTCAGCATGAACATCATCCGGCAGTACATTGCCATTGGCATCGGGCTGGTGGCCGTACAGTTCATCCGGGAGAAGCGGCTCTTCCCTTTTCTGGCCTGCGTGGCGGTGGCAATGCTGTTCCACACTACAGCGGTGGTACTGCTGCCGTGTTATTTTTTGTGCCGGGTCGAGCTGAACCCCCGCTATGCCCTGTTGCTGACAGCAGGCGTGCTGGCCTGTTCTGGTGTTTTGGGTACGGCTGCTGCCTGGCTGATGCCGCGGATCGGGCTGGGATATTATGCCCGTTATCTGGGTTCTGCATGGAGTGAAGACGGCTTTGAGACGATGTTCTTTGTCATAAACCTGTGCGTTCTGCTGTTCTGCGGGCATTACTGGAATGCAGCAAAGCAGCGCTGTTCCTATTACGTTATTTGGTACAACATGACCTTGTTAGGGACGTTTGCACTGGCACTGTCCGGGGTGCTGCCGTTGATGAAACGGTTGAATTACTACTATGCAGCCCCGCAGTTCCTGCTGATTCCGGAAGCGCTGCAGACAGAAACAGACCCGCACCGCCGCCGCATCCTGACCGGGTTGGTGGCAGCTGCCTTTGCGGCAGAAACTCTGGTAGCTGTAGTGCTGCTGAACAAAAACGAAGTGTTGCCATATCGACTGTGGTGATCACTGCATAAAGGAGAGAAAGTCGTGATCAAATGCACGGAGAGGTCAGGTGTCTATCAGGCAGTCAAACGCCTTTTTGATATTCTGGCAAGTCTTGCGGCTCTGGCGGTGTTGTCCCCGCTCTTTCTGGTGATCGCCATTTTGATTTTATCAGAAGACGGCAGACCGGTTTTTTACAAACACACCCGGGTGGGCAAGGGTGGAAAAACATTTCAGATGTACAAATTCCGCACAATGTATCAGGACCGGAGGATCGTTCTGACCCCGGAGCAGCAGGTGGAGCTGCAGCAGGAGTTCAAACTGGAAAACGATCCCCGTGTGACCCGGATCGGCAGCAAGCTGCGGATGTCCAGTCTGGATGAGCTGCCGCAGCTGCTGAATATCCTGAAAGGCGATATGAGCTTTGTGGGGCCGCGGCCCATTATGGAGCGGGAATTTGAATTTTATACTCCGGCGGAAACCGCAGCATTTCAGAGCGTCAAGCCCGGTCTGACCGGGTACTGGCAGGCGTATGCCCGCAACGATGCAACCTATCAGAGCGGGGAACGTCAGGCCATGGAGATGTACTACGTAAAGAATGTCTCCCCTTGGCTGGATATCCGTATCCTGTTCAAAACCGTAGGTGCAGTGCTGCGGAAGTCCGGTGTAAAGTAAGGCAGTAAGGCAACTTGTAAAAAGGAAGCAGCGTTTATGAAGAAAGCACTGAAAAAAACGTTGTGTGGGATCGGATCGTGTGCGGTAGTGGCAGGTGGTCTGCTGTATTTTAGAGCTCATACAGAGCCATCGCCTTTGCCCGTCAGTGAACCTCCGGCTGCACAGAGTGCGGTCTCTGAGCCGGAAAGCAATTCGTCGACAGATACAGCAAAAGAAGACGTGGAGACCCTGATCCAAGACGGCGAGAACATGAGCAGCTCGGAAGTGGAAGAACTGCTTGAAAAGATCGCCGCACAGGAAGAAAACGCTGCCGGAAGCGAAGCATCTGCTGCAGCCAGTTCATCCCGTCCGGAGGGGGCTTCCAGTGCAGATACCAGCACGGCTGCGGTCTCCAGTTCTGTTGTATCGCAAAGCCAGAGCACATCCGCTGCTGCTTCTCACCCACAGCAGGGCGAATGCGACGCGCAGATCGAAGCGTTGGTAGCGCAGCTGTACCAGCAGCAGGAGCGCTATGAACGGGAGCTGCTGGAGATCATCCGGCAGGCACATCAGGAGTATGTTGCTTACCCAGAAGATCAGCGCAGCCTGATTTTGAAAGTACAGGTCGTTCTTGGAAAAACAAATGTTCTGACGGCGATGGAAAAGGACTGCGATGCCGAAGTGAATAATATATGCAGCCAGATGACGGCTATTCTCAAGGCAAATGGTCGGGATACTGCCATCGTGCGGGAAGTAAAAAAGACATACACCGATAAAAAAGCAGAACTCAAGCAGGAACTTATCCGTCAGACTTACAGCGGCGGCGATGGCAGCGGTTCGGCCGGGCATTGGCTGTATGATCGGCTGGAATGAAAATTTGTATCTACAGCAGTTTGCTTTTTTAGTGCCTAAGCAGCACCCGCAAACTGCATATCGCAAGCATGATGTTTTATAGGCACTTTTTTTGAAAATCGCGATAACAAACAACGATCACGAGGTGGAATTATGAAATACCCCTGCAATTACGATCTTCTCCGCGAAGAAGAAATGGTCTATATCGCTGGTGGTTCAGCGCTGGATGCATTCAACTACCTGTTTGGTGACTGGTTCCGCGATATGCTGCTTTCCGATATCCGCAATGCAACGTGGGGCAGTATGCAGCAACTGAATGTACAGCCTGTGGTGGACACCGGCAAAAAGATCGCTAGTTGGGCTTGGCCGGCACAGCTGGCCTATGGGTACGGTTTCTACCGTCTGGCGCTGACCGTAAAGAGCTTTCTGACCCAGTAAAATGAAAAAACGAAGCCGTCAGAGTATCATGTGATATCTATCACACGGTATTCTGGCGGCTTCTTATTTTATAGCCATTCAACTTTTTAATGCAACAGCAGCAGCGTTGCATTGCATATCGCAGATATGCTGTTTGAATGTTGCACTAATTTCTTGACTTGCGATAACGATCGTTCTGCTATCACTTCGGTTCCAGTCACTTCACGTCTGCCTTTTTCGCGGTAAAACGCTGATACGCAGGCAGCGGCAGCAGCACACGGCCTGCCAGCGGCTGCACCTGTACCGACACCTGCTTGCAGGGAGCACACTCGCCGTCCACGGTGGCAATGATCGGCCCGCGGCCATCTGCTGCCCGCAGGCTGACCGATTTTGCGCGGCGATAGATAAAGTAAGGCTTTGCGGCCTCGGTGAGCTGGCCGTTTTGAAAGTGCTGACCGTTTTTGTACAGCATCAGCAGCTTTGCAATGACCCGGCGGCTGACCTTGCGCACGATGAACACATCAAGCCAGCCGTCATCCGGCTGTGCCTCCGGCCCTGCCATAAAGCCGCCGCCGTAGGCGCGGCCATTGCACACCGCGCACATCAGGCAGTCCACGGTCAGCACCTCGCCGTCAATGACGTACTCCACCCTGCGGCCGATATGCCCGCACAACTGTTGTACGATGGACAGTGCATAAGCTGCTTCGCCGCCGCACAGCGGGATGCGCCGGAACTTGGGGATGCCATAGGCCACCTGTGCGTCCAGACCGGCGGCGCAGATGGTGGCAGAAAGCCCCAGACTGGTGCGCATCAGGTCGATGGGCACTGCCCCGCCTGCCAGCTGGGCGTCCAGATCCAGAAACTCCTCCTTTGTACCGTAGGTGCGCAGAAAGTCGTTGCCGCTGCCATAGGGCAGGCAGCCCACGGCGGTCTTATCAAAGCCGTGGGCACCGGTGAGCGCCTCGTTGAAGGTGCCGTCACCGCCGGCGGTAAAAATGCGCAGCTCCACCCCGGCCTTCTGGGCGGCAGCGGCGGCAGCGCGGGACAACTCCCGGGCGTGGCCTGCGTGGGTGGTGACACGAATGGTGTAGTCCTCCGGGGCAAGCCCGGCACCGGCAGCAGCCGCCGCGATCTGCTGCGGCAGGGTGCGGGTACAATCGGCCTTTCCGGCTGTGGGGTTCAGAAGAAACAGCGTGTGCATCGGGGATCCTCCCTGTTGTAACTCTATTTCCTCTATAATAGTCGAAAACCGCGCCGGTTGCAAGCAAAAAACGCTATTTTCTTATAGGGTTACGGTCTCATCCTCCCGCAAAACGATACTGCCATCGGCGGCACAGTCTGCCGTCCAGTGCTGTCCCACACAGGCAGTCCCAGCAGCAATGCGGTTTGCCAGTGCCTGCTCCACTGCCCTGTCCACCTGACGGCGCAGCTCCCGCGCGCCGTAGGCCGATCGAGCCCGGGCAGCCAGTGCCGCTCCTACCTGCGGGGTGTGGCGCAGCCGGTAGCCGCTGCGAGCAGCGCGCTGCTCCAGCTGGCAGAGCATTTTTTCTGCAATGGCGCAGAGGTTTTCCTCCCCCAGCGGACGGAACACGATCACTTCATCCAGCCGCCCGAGCAGCTCTGGGCGGAACCACTTTTTTGCTTCCTCCACAGCCTGCGCGGACTGCTTTTCAAACACGGCTTCTGCCCCGGCGGCAAAGCCCAGCGGCGTGTTCTGCCCTGCCAGAAACCGTGCGCCCAAGTTGGAAGTAAGCAGCACGATGGTGTTGCGGAAATCCGCCTTGCGCCCCATGGCATCGGTCAGCTGACCGTCCTCCAAAATTTGCAACAGGATATTCTGGATATCCGGGTGTGCCTTTTCGATCTCGTCAAACAGCACCACGCTGTACGGGCGGCGGCGCACAGCCTCGGTCAGCTGCCCGCCCTCATCGTGGCCGAGGTAGCCCGGCGGCGCGCCCAGCAGCCGGGCAGCGGTGTGCTGCTCCTGATACTCCGACATATCAAATTTGAGCAGGGCTTTTTCGCTGCCGAACCAGCTGACTGCCAGCGCCCGTGCCAGTGCGGTCTTTCCCACGCCGGTAGGGCCTAAAAACAGCATAGCACCGATGGGACGCCCCGGCTCGCCCAGACCGGTGCGGCTGCGCCGGATGGCTCCCGCCACGGCTGCCACTGCCCGCTGCTGACCGACGATCTCCGCGTTCAGGCGGCTTTCCAGCTTGTCCAGCCGCTCCCGCTCCTGCTCGCCCACCCGCTGGGCAGGCACGCCGCTGGCAGCTGCCACTACCCGGGCGATATCCTCCGGGGCAAGCACCGGCTGGGTGCGCTGCTCCTTTTCGGCAAGGATGCGCGCCGCTGCACAGGCTTCGTCCACAAGGTCGATGGCCTTATCCGGCAGACAGCGCCCGGGCAGGTACCGCACCGAAAGCTCCACCGCCGCCTGCAAGGTCTGGGGCGGCAGGCGCACATTGTGGTACCGCTCGTAGCGGGGCGCAAGACCATTGAGGATCTCCACTGCCTGTGCGGGGGTAGGTTCCTCCACCTGCACCCTGCCAAAGCGGCGTTCCAGCGCGGCGTCCTTCTGGATGTGGGTGCGGAATTCCTGATTGGTAGTTGCGCCGATGAGCTGCAATTCGCCCCGGGCAAGCACCGGTTTCAGGATGCTGGCGGCGTCGATAGCGCCCTCGGCGGCACCGGCACCCACGATGGTGTGAAACTCGTCGATAAACAGGATGGCAGTGCCATCCCGCACCAGCTCTTCCAGCAGGTTTTTCAGCCGCTCCTCAAAATCGCCCCGGTACTTGGTGCCCGCCACCAGACTGGCCATATCCAGCGCCAGCAGCCGCCGCCCCTGCAGCATCCGGGGCACGTTCCGGCTGGCAATGCGCTGGGCAAGGCCCTCGGCAAGGGCCGTTTTGCCCACGCCCGGCTCCCCCAAAAGGCATGGGTTATTCTTTTGGCGGCGGCACAAAATTTCGATCATGCGTTCCAGCTCATCATCCCGGCAAAGTACGGGATCCAGCTGGCCTTCCTGCGCAAGGCGGGTCAGGTCACGGCCATATTTCTCACTGGGGCGGCTGCCGCGGGTACTGCTCATGCGGGGGCTGCTGGGCAAAACCAGCTGGCCGGAAAGCTGGCGGCATTCCCGCGCGGCGCGTGGAACTTCCAGCCCAAGGCCCGCCAGCCACACGCTGGCCGTGCAGGCGGTATCTTCCAGCATGGCACAGAGCAGGTGCTCCGGCTCCGCCTTGGGCAGGTGGGCGTTCTGTGCCCCGATGAGGGCATAATCCATAGCCCGGCGCAGGTCTGGGGCCAGCGCCTTTCTGTCCAGCTGGCGGGCCGGGCTGGTGCGGCCCTCGGCCAGCTGACGGCGCACGGCGGGCTCGG
>OHFQ01000740.1_pt1 | contig 14731 bp, 9 predicted proteins | sample 1567581 | NCBI WGS metagenome assembly OHFQ01 (sample SAMEA3879559, study PRJEB24766) | human gut metagenome | biome: human-associated habitat; feature: feces | place: USA | collected 1985/1987 | reverse complement strand
TGAAGCATCTCAATATCATTCAGATTGTCACCGAAACAGCATACTTCGTCCGGAAGCAGGTCGAATCTGTCTATGAGGTATGAGAGTGCAGTCCATTTGCTGACACCCTTTGCGTTGCAGTCTACCCATTCCTTGCCGGCGGCTGCCAGGTGAGCTTTTTTATTCCATGCCGGAATGAAAACCGGTGTACACAGCTCTTCGCATTTGTCGGGATGAAAGACAGTGAATTTGATGATGTCATTTCTGTCAAGCCTTGTGATGTCATCAATCTCACGCATCTCAAAGCCGTATGAATCACGAAGCAGGTGAAAGACTGGGCTGCCACCATCCTCTGCAAAGCAGAAATCAGGAGTAGCAGCAAAGTAATCGCATGCAGGCAGCTCATCGCGGACCATCCGGCACATGCCCTTCCATATATCCTCGTCCATAGGATAGGTTTTTAGGATTTCCTTTGGAGTGCGCACGACTGTTCCTCCGTCTGTTATATACAAAAGCTTGTGCTTTATCGGAGCAAACAGCTTAAATTCGCTTGAAAACTGTCTGCCGGAACAGACTACAAATATTATTCCTTTGTCTATGAGCCTGTCGATGACAGACATGTACTCAGGATCTATGAGCAGTGAGCCGTCCTTTACAAGTGTTCCGTCTATATCCGTTGCTATTAGTTTTATCATTATTTATCTCCCCGGGCGTATATCTTTTGAATATTCAACTATATTATTATAAGAAATTATAATCTCATATGCAAGGGACTTATAGTGTATTTATTACTGTTTGTGAAAGAAAAAACAGAACAAAAAAACAGAATATATTGAAAGTTTCCTGCTCATATTGTATAGTAGTAATACTGGCTTCATCTTCAATGCGTTGAAGCAATGAAAACTAAGGGGACGATATTTACTATGATAGTAGCACTTATTGAAAAAGTTTATTCTTTCTTGTGGGGAGATCTGATACACATTCCACTGCCCGGCGGTGGGAGCGTGGGAATCTCACTGCTCATAATTCTTTTGATTCCGACAGGAATTTATTTCACTGTAAGGACAAGACTTTTACCAATCAGAATGTTTCCGGACATGATAAAGGCGCTGACAGGTAAAAAGGAAAATAAGGACAGCCTGTCCACATTCCAGACACTCATTGTCTCTACGGCGACGAGAGTGGGCATGGGTAATCTGGTTGGTGTTGTGGCTGCCATATCAGTGGGAGGCGCAGGTGCGGTTTTCTGGATGTGGATAACAGCCATTATAGGTTCATCCACGGCTTTTGTGGAGGCTACACTGGCACAGCTTCACAAGGAGCAGGATCCATTGTACTCAGGCTATCGTGGAGGTCCGGCGTATTACATACACCATTACTTTGAGGATAAATCAGGCAAAAAGAAAAAACATGTTATTATAGCTGTTTTGTTTGCTATATCCGGACTAATCTGCTGGTGTGGCATAAGTCAGGTTATAAGCAATTCAGTTACATCATCATTTGAAAATGCATTTGGCATACCACCTATTTACACTACCGTAATTTTAGTTGCAGTGGCCGCTGTCATTGTGCTTAGGAAAAATGCTACGGTAAAGGTGCTGGACATAGTTGTTCCTATCATGGCGGTGTGCTATTTTGCCATAACCATTTTTATCATAATTAAAAATATAGGCATGATGCCATCGGTTTTTTCAAGGATATTTGAGGAAGCCTTCGGTATCAGGCAGGTGGCTGCGGGAGGCTTTGGAGCGGTGCTCATGAATGGTGTAAAGAGAGGTCTTTTTTCAAATGAGGCAGGCTCAGGCTCTGCTCCATGCGCTGCAGCGGCGGCAGAGTGCGATACTCCTGTAAAGGCAGGACTGACGCAGGCGCTTGGTGTATTTATAGATACGATAGTGATTTGCAGCTGTACGGCAATGATCATGCTCACTGCACCGGAGAATATAGTGGCAGGGAAAGAGGGCATGGATTTATTACAGTCAGCTATGAGGTATCATCTTGGAGATTTTGGAGTTATTTTTATAGCAGTCACATTGTTTTTATTCAGCTTTTCCACCTTCCTTGGTATACTTTTTTATGCAAGGAGTAATGTTGCGTACCTGTTTGGGGATAATTGGATTTCACAGACCATGTACAAGGTGCTGGCTCTTGTTATGCTGTTTGTAGGCGGTATCGCGGCATACACATTTGTCTGGGATCTCGGAGATGTAGGAATCGGCCTTATGACTATATTCAATACAGGTATTCTCTATCTGATGGGTGGACAGGCAATAAAGGAGCTGCGAGTCTTTGAGGAGAGTAATAAAGCACAAAGCAATAGTCAATGCTCACAGCAGGGTGATAACGTAACGCAATAACAATAGGAGATATATAAATATGAAAAGAGAATCATTTAAATCACGTCTGGGATTTATACTGGTAAGTGCAGGATGCGCTATAGGTATAGGCAATGTATGGCGTTTTCCGTATGTGACAGGTCAAAACGGTGGCGGTATTTTTGTACTGTTTTACCTTATATTTCTGGTATGCATGGGACTTCCGGTGCTTACGATGGAGCTTGCTGTAGGCCGAGCCAGCAGAAAAAGTGCTGTGATGAGCTACAAGGCTCTTGAGAAAGAGGGCAGTAAATGGCATATTCACGGATGGATAGCCATGCTTGGCTGCTACATGCTCATGATGTATTACACAACAGTCTCAGGCTGGATGGTTGCGTATTTCTTTAAATTCCTAAAGGGAGATTTTACATCAGGCATGAATACTGATGACACGGCAGCTGCATTTGGAAACATGCTTGCAGACCCCAAGCAGATGGCTTTCTGGATGATAGTTACGGTTGTGCTTGGCTTTTTGGTGTGCAGCCGTGGTCTGCAGAATGGGCTTGAGAAAATCAGTAAATTTATGATGAGTGCTCTGCTCTTGCTTATCATTGTCCTTGCGGTGCACAGTATCACACTTTCAGGGGCTTTGGAAGGCGTGAAATTCTATCTTGTTCCAAATCTGGATGCGGTCTCTGAAATTGGAATAAAGAATGTAATAACAGCAGCCATGAATCAGGCGTTTTTTACGCTGAGTCTGGGTGTGGCCGCAATGGAGATATTCGGCAGCTATATGGGAAAGGACTGCACTCTTGCAGGTGAGGGTGCCAAAATATGTGCTCTTGATACATTTGTGGCTATAATGTCAGGCCTTATCATTTTCCCGGCTTGCTTCAGCTATGGGGTGGAGGTAGACGCAGGACCAAGCCTTATCTTTATCACTTTGCCAAATGTGTTTGTAAATATGCAGGGAGGCCGCATATGGGGCTGTCTTTTCTTCTTGTTTATGACCTTTGCCAGCTTTTCAACCGTTATTGCGGTATTTGAGAATATCATGTCGTTTGCCATTGATATGTTTGGCTGGTCCAGAAACAAGGCTGCGCTAATAAATGGTGTGATAATACTTATTGCAAGTATGCCGTGTGTACTTGGATACAATGTGTGGAGCAATCTGCACCTCATAGGAGGCAGGGATGTGCTTGACAGCGAGGACTTTATGGTAAGCAATCTGCTTCTCCCGATTGGCTCACTGGTTTATCTGCTTTTTTGTGTGACAAAGTGGGGCTGGGGCTTTGATAAGTATATAGATGAGGCAAATACAGGATCAGGACTTAAGATTTCAAGGAAGCTTAAGCCGTATTTTCAGTTCATACTGCCGCTTTTAATTTTGTTTATTTTTATACAGGGATTGATATAGTTATGTAGTTTTTGAAAATCAGACAGGAGAGTGTAAAATATGTTAGATCAGAATACCTTTATAGAGACAGTGCAGAGCGTGGCCGAGATTATCAGGACATCAGCGGAGCCGATAGGCAGAGATGAAATCATGTCTTATTTTAAGGATATGGAGCTTAATAAAGCGCAGGAGGATATGGTATTTGAATTTCTCATCACACCACATGAGCAGGAGAATGAGAGTGCAGGTGATTATGAGGATGAACCACAGGACGAATTACATGGGGATGAATCGTCTGAAAATGCTGCATTGAACAATGTAATTTACTCAGAAGGCGATTCGATGGATGCCATAGCAGGTGGAAAGAATAATAAGGCCAAGCAGGATAATGAAGCTGAGCCTGATATAGACGAGGACAGCCTTATCCCGGATTCACCTATGTTTAGGATGTATCTTGAGGAGCTTGAAGAGATACCTGATTACACGAAAGCCGAGCAGGATGATATGTACAAAAAGCTGCTCGCAGGTGATGAGAGTGTGATACACACTATATCAAATTTCTGGCTCAAAAGTGTGCTTGCCATGGCAAAGAAGCTTGCCGTTACATCAGAGGGCTTTGAGGACGTAGTACAGGAGGGAAACATGGGACTTTTCATGTGCCTTACTGAGCTCTGCGGCTGCGGGGATGAGATAGATGTGGAAAAAGAGCTTCTGGATGCCATAGAGGAGTCTATGAAAGAGTGTATCAGGGAGCAGACCGGTGAGGATGAGAGCGAGAATACTGTAGTAGGAAAGGTTTCATTGGTAAACCGTGCAGTGGAGAAACTAAAATCCGATAAGGGTTTCGAGCCGAGCCTTAGTGAGCTTTCAGGCTACACCGGCGTGGATGAGGAGGAGCTTGAAAAGCTTCTAGAGCTTATCAAAAAGGCTGATGTGGAGAAAAATAAACAGGACAGTAAATAATCTGTGGCATTTGTAGATTTGTGTCATATATTAAACCATACCTGAATATATGAAAGGATGGAAAATATATGGCACGATTTACTAATCAGGCACAGCTTCGTTATGGCAACAATGTAGCCAATTCAAATATAGCAGTCGGAGAAATACTGGAGGTGCTTTCTGCTACGAAAACAGCAGTCAAAAACACCTACAATCAAAACGATACAATAACCTATGTGGTGAGCATCGTAAACTCCGGAAATACCGCGATAAACGGTCTGACACTTTCTGACAATCTAGGTGCTTATACCTTTAACACCAACACTCTTGTACCATTAACCTATGTAAATAACACCGCAAAATACTATACAAACGGCACACTCCAGGCAGCGCCTGCAGTAACCCAGGGACCGCCTCTTAGCATAACAGGCATAAATGTCCCTGCAGGTGGCAATGCAACTGTCATCTATGAGGCAGCGCTAAATGAGTATGCTCCTCTTGGCACAGAGGCATCTGTTACAAACACTGCTACAGTTAGCGGTACCGGAATCACTCCGGTCACAGCAGCAGAGACAGTAAATGCCGAGGCTGCACCAAATCTTGCAATTACTAAGTCAGTAAGCCCTGTTCCTGTGACGGAAAACGGTACACTGACCTATACCTTCAGGATTCAAAACTACGGAAGCGTTGCGGCAACCAATACCACAGGCGTGGTTATAACAGACACATTTGCTCCGGTTTTGAACAATCTTACAGCCGCATTAAACGGCACAGCCTGGACTGCAGCTACAGATTACACTTACAATGAGGCAACTGGCACATTTTCGAGCACGGCAGGTGCAATCACTGTTCCGGCTGCAACCTATACACAGGATAGCACAACAGGAGCGTGGGTTGTCACACCGGGTGAGAGCACACTTGTCATCACCGGAACAGTGTAGCAGCAGAGATGATTAATACGGTTTAAGAATTGTTTAATTTAAGGGATAAAAGTTGAAATATTGATACTAAATATGTAAAATATATATAGCTATTTATGAATAAGATGATGAAGATGATCATCGGCAGTTATAATTGATTAACCGGGGGATAAGACAAATGAATAATGCACAGTTAGTGATAGACGAAGTAAAAAAGGCAGTAAAGGGCAAGGATGATTGTATCATCAAGGCATTTGCTGCCTTTTTGGCAGGTGGACATATACTGCTTGAGGATGTGCCGGGAGTGGGAAAGACTACGCTTGCAGTAGCTTTTTCAAGGGCGATGGCGCTTGTGAATCACAGGGTACAGTTCACTCCGGATGTGCTGCCTGCTGATATACTTGGCTTTTCTATGTATCAGAAGCAGACCGGAGAGTTTGTGTACCGCGAGGGTGCCGTGATGTGTAATCTGTTTCTGGCAGATGAGATTAACAGAACAAGTCCCAAAACACAGTCTGCGCTCCTGGAGGTTATGGAGGAGGGAAATGTCACTGTGGATGGAATAAGCAGGAAGGTCCCGGAGCCGTTTATAGTGATGGCCACTCAAAATCCAAAGGGCAGCGCCGGTACACAGCTGTTGCCGGAGTCACAGCTTGACAGGTTTATGATATGTATGAGCATGGGATATCCTTCACATGATGCAGAGGTGGATATCGCAAAGGGCAAAAGTGTGAAGGCTGATGAGTATACGATAAAGCCTGTTATGAATGCACAGGGACTTGTTGAGATGCAGGGAGAGGTCGAGCAGGTGTTTATACATGACAGTATTTACTCGTACATTGTGGACTTGGTTGATGCGACAAGGACAAGTCCGTACATTGAGCTGGGAGTGAGTCCGCGAGGTACGATTGCGTGTGTTAGGATGGCAAAGGCATATGCGTATCTGAGTGGGCGAAGCTATGTCATACCATCTGATGTGGTTTCTGTATTTGCGGATGTGACAAAGCACAGAATCGTGCTAAATACCAAGGCGAGAGTATCACATGTATCAGAACTTTCAGTGATAGATGAGATACTAAAGGCTGTTAAACAGCCGACAACTTATGTGAAAAAGGCAGGTAATCGTGATTAGTTTTTTGATAGGAATAATTACTGCGGCAATAGTTTTTTATATGTCGATGATATACGGTAATGTTGCACTGGCACTGCTTGGCTGCTTTATGTGTGTGTTTATGGTGCTGACATTTATAGCATTGCTTGTAAAGGCGCACCGGGCAGTGGCAGCTATAAACATTCCGATAGCTATCGCCACACAGGGCGAGAGTATCAGGGTGAGTCTTTCCTGCCGGCTGAAGGAGGCAGGCTTTGATGGTGTAAAATACCGTGTAACGGTGAAAAATAATTTATCCGGCGAAAAAAGTACAAAATGGCTGTCAGGAGGCAGTGATTTTTTGTACAGCGTAAACCTGTGCGGCAATTATGAATTTGAGCTTGTAAGGATAAAGCTATATGATTTTTCAAGGATTTTTTATGTCACGAAAAGAGTTAAAAAATATGCAAATGTTGAGGTGATGCCGCAGATTGATGAGATTCCTGTCAGGATAACGGACAGAGTAAGAAATTTCTTTGGGGATTCTGATATCTATGATGATTTAAGACCGGGATATGATCCGTCGGAGCTGTTTGATGTCAGAGAGTTTCAAAACGGTGACAGGCTGCAGAGTGTGCACTGGAAGCTTTCTGCAAGGACTGATGAGCTGATGGTAAAGGAGAACAGCCTGCCAAAGGCATGTGCGGTGGCCATAGTAGCAGATTTAAGGGGGATAAAGAAGGGCAGACAGGCGGATGCTTTTATGAAGCTTCTTGTCTCACTTTCCTTTTCGCTTATGGATCAAAAATGCTCTCATTATGTGGCGTGGTATGATACCGCCATAAATGATATTGTGAGAGCCAGAGTGGATGACGAGGAGGGCTTTTACATATTTTTGAACAGTTTTCTTAAAATAAAGCCGGATACAAAAAATGATGCACTTTTTTTGTATGAGGAAAAGTACCGGGCAGAAAAGCTTGTGTGTCTGCTTAGCGTGGACGGAAGACTTCAGATAAAAAGGGGAGAGGAGATAGTTGGCAGAGCGGATGAAAAAAACGAGATTGTCATTTAGGAAAAGCAGATGGCAGAGATCTGACACAAATGAGATAAAGCCTGATTATAATAATGCATTTACAGTGCTTGGTGTCCTGCTTACTGAACTTGCCAATGCAGCTGCAGCAGTACTTCTTACGGTGTGTGCAGTGTCTGTTGTGAATACGACTGTTTCACATGTGAGATGCCCATATTATGTGTATGTGTGGCTGTTTATTTTTTCGGTGATAAGCGGCTTTATAAACAGGCTTACATCGCTTGACACAAGAAAATGGGTGCGCCATGCGATAAATACGGGTCTGCTGCTTGTATTTGTGCTTGGTGTATTTATTGCAAACTGGCAGGCTGCAGAGCATATAAAAGACGGCTTTTTGTATGTAAAGGGCAGGTATCTTGAGATAATAAATGTGTACTATGGCACATCATTTGTCTGTCCAAAGGGCGATAAAGCCTTTGCGGGGGCATTTGTTGGCTTTGTATCGTTTATAGTTATGCTTTTGCTGGTGACACTGGCGGTTCAAATTAAAAGAAGACGCATGCTCACATTATTTCCAACGCTTATGCTTGCGGTACAGCTGTGCATAGGCAAAAGCCCAAGTGTCAGCGAGGTTGTTATGCTCACGCTGTGTACACTCTGGTGTCTTATCGCAGATGGCAACGCACGCACAGTGGCAGGATATGATGTAAATGGCAGTGCACAGGGCAATGAGGTTTTAAGGATAGCGGCGGCGTTTTTATACATGGCGGCGGTGTCTGTAGTACTTTTCATATGTGTATTTTCATTTAAACCTCTTGCTGATACACTTGCCGATAAAAAGCCACAGATGCTTGCCTTTCAAAAGGATTTGGAGGGCAGCGTAAAATCATTTTTCAGCGTGGGAATTGATTTACAGGATGGCACGGTTAGTAATCACTATCCAAGCTACAGTGAAAAAACAGTGATGACGGTAGAAGCAAAGGCAGGAGTGCCTTCTAATATTTATATGAGAAGCTTCTACGGTGATACCTATGAGAATGGCAGATGGATTAAAAAGTCTGATTTTTCCGGGATGGAAAAAGAGTATCATGATGCTTCAAGGATGACAGCCTGGCAGACTACAATCGGATTAGCCACGCTGCTTGATGGCTATTATGATGATGAGACCAATCCGGCCACCGAAAAGTATACAATCACGATGGAGAAGCTTTCCACCAAATACACCTATTTGCCGTACTGTATCGACCCATACAGTATAGATGCCAAGGGTGATATAGATTTTGACGAAGACTTTTTTATCACAAAGGATAAAGGGACAAAGACTATCGAGGTGTCGGCGTGTCCCGGCTTTTTCGATGGTAGTCTGGAAACGTCCAGCCTTGAGCCCGAGCAGCCTCTTGAGGTCAACAATGATTTCTATGCGGCATACAATAATTATGTAATGGAAAACTATACTGCAAAGCAGGGTGGTGACGGGATTGTTGCGGAAGATGCAAAGTGGCTTCTTAGGACAGGACAGCTCACAAGCAATATGATGTACACAGGCTATATAAGAGAAAATGATGCCAACAGGATTGCGGCAGCACAGCTGGTGCAGCAGTTTCTGACATCGAAAGCTTTTAAGTACAGCAAAAATCCTCCCTCCACAGGCGGTAAGGATGTAGTTGAAAATTTCCTCTCAAATAGCAGACAGGGCTTTTGTGTGCATTTTGCATCGGCTGGCACGATGATACTCAGACAGATGGGCGTTCCATGCCGTTATGTAAGCGGATATTGTGCAAAGGAGGACAGCTTCAAATCCGGTAAAAATGATGAGGATATATGTGAGGTGAAGGATTCGCAGTCGCATGCCTGGGTTGAAATATATCTGGATGATTTCGGATGGATTCCGGTGGAGATGACACCGGGATATTTTGAGTATGTGATAGGTGAGAATCCGTTTGACTATATTGGTGTCAACGGAAAGAAAACAAACACCGGTGCTGCTTATAATGATAGTGAGCATATGAATGATACTGCGGCAGATGAAGATAAACTGGATGAAGATGCAGCAAATGAAGATACAAAAAATACAGATGCAGAAAATGATGACACAGCAAAAGATGATACATCAAAAGCTGCAGCAAACAGTACATCAGGTGATGGCAGTGAGAAGGCTTATGGTTCACAGTCAGGTGCGGATAAACGTACAGATGCTCAGAACTCAAAAACGAGACCTCATATACCACCGGTGATTTTAAAAACCTCACTCTGTGTGATTTTTCTGACTGCACTTACAGCCATCATAGTTTATATCAAAAGGCGAAGAAATATTTTGTGGGAAGCAAGACTTGCAAAAAGGGTGAAAAAAGGCCGTTACAGCATGGCAGCAATAATGATAAACAACCGCATCTACAAAGGACTGGGACATCCTTCAAAGAACAGGACAGATGAGCTTTATCTGGCTAACCTGAAGGAAAAATACTGCGGACCGGATTATTGCGGAATCCATTGGGACGAGTACATGCGCATCATACAAAAGGCTGTGTATTCATCAGAGGGCATCACAGGGGAAGAATGCTTTATGATAGTGGAAACATGGAGGCATCTGGAGAAAAAAGACATTAGACATAATTCACAAAAAAACATGTATAAAAACAGCATGATTAACAAAAAATAGACTCGTAAGGAAAATTGTGTTGAAATAATAAGGCTTCTGTGATATAAACTTAAGCAGACGTGTTACTTTTAGGGAGGCATTTGTCGTACATAACTTTTAACAGGGTTAGTGTATGATAAGTGCCTCCTTTTTGTCGCTGGAGCAAAAAAGAATGATAGGTGCAAATCGGTACATACCCTGCATTTATAGGAGGAAAAGCTCATGAAAGACAAAATTTTTGGTGTCCTGCAGAGAGTAGGACGAAGCTTCATGCTTCCAATCGCAATCCTTCCGGTAGCAGGCTTGCTTTTAGGACTAGGAAGCTCATTCACCAACACCACAACAATTGAGACCTATGGTTTACAGTGGCTGCTTGGAGATAAGACTATACTCCATGCACTTCTTGTAATCATGAATGCGGTCGGAAGTGCCATATTCGATAACCTTCCGCTCATTTTTGCGGTCGGAGTAGCAATCGGAATGGCAAAGAAGGAAAAAGAGGTGTCAGCACTTTCAGCAGTCATAGCATACTTTGTTATGAATGTATCAATCAATGCGATGCTCAAGATTTCCGGAAAAATCCTTGCAGACGGAAGCATTGCAAAGGATGTGCTTGATGGAACCATCACATCAGTATGTGGTATCCAGTCGCTGCAGATGGGCGTGTTTGGCGGAATTATCGTAGGACTTGGAGTGGCAGCACTGCACAATCGTTTCTACAAGATTGAGCTGCCGAATGCATTGTCATTTTTCGGTGGAACAAGATTTGTGCCTATCATTTCAACAGTGGCATATCTTTTTGTAGGAATCTTAATGTATTTTATCTGGCCTACTGTGCAGAACGGAATCTATGCACTCGGCGGAGTGGTGACAGGAACAGGATATTTCGGAACACTTCTCTTTGGTATTATAAAGAGAGCTCTTATTCCATTCGGACTGCACCATGTATTTTACATGCCGTTCTGGCAGACAGCAGTCGGTGGAACGATGGAGGTTGCTGGACATATGGTTGAGGGTGGACAGAACATCTTCTTCGCACAGCTTGCTGACTCTGCAAACATCGCACATTTCAGTGCCGATGCCACAAGATATTTCTCGGGAGAGTTCATTTTCATGATTTTCGGTCTTCCGGGAGCAGCACTTGCAATGTATAAATGTGCAAAGCCGGAAAAGAAAAAACAGGCAGGAAGCCTTTTACTTTCTGCAACACTTGCATGTATGTTTACAGGAATCACAGAGCCTCTTGAGTTCTCATTCCTTTTCGTAGCACCGGCTCTCTTTGCAGTACAGGTAGTGCTCGCAGGAAGCGCATACATGATAGCACATATTTTAAACATCGCTGTAGGACTTACTTTCTCAGGAGGATTACTTGATTTCTTCCTGTTTGGTATATTGCAGGGAAATGAAAAGACAAGCTGGCTGCTCGTGATTCCGGTGGGAATAGTATATTTCTTACTGTATTACTTTATTTTCAGCTTCCTTATAAAGAAGTTTGATTTCAAGACTCCGGGCCGTGAGGATGACGATACAGAGACAAAGCTCTACACCAAGGCAGATGTAAATGCAAGAAAAGCTGCCAAGGATACAAAAGCTTCTGACGACAAAGCGGCTGTAGACGAGCTCTCGCAGACTATATCACGAGGTCTCGGCGGCAAAGCCAATATCTCAGATGTGGACTGCTGTGCAACAAGGCTTCGTATCACAGTAATTGACCCTGAAAAGGTAAACGATGTGCTTCTTAAATCAACAGGAGCATCAGGAGTCGTGCACAAGGGACAGGGCGTACAGATTATCTATGGACCAAGAGTAACAGTGATAAAATCAGATCTGGAGGATTATCTTGCGAGTGTGACAGAGGAACACTTTGAGGATGATGCAGCAGAAAATAATACAGCAGGCGCATCAAAGACAAAAGATTCAAACACCTCTTCTGATAAAGCACAGGATTCGGATGTTGAATCAGAGCCGACAAGCACAGTCATCATCTCAAGTCCTATGACAGGAATTGCAGCAGACCTTTCAACAGCGCCGGACGAGGCCTTCGCCGGCAAAATGATGGGTGACGGAGCAGTAGTCACACCTGAGGAGGGGGTAGTTGTAGCACCTGAGGATGGAACTGTTTTATTCGTTTTTGATACAAAGCATGCTTTGGGATTTACAACCGACTCAGGAATTGGTATGATAATCCATGTAGGAATTGATACAGTAAAGCTCGAGGGTAAAGGCTTTGACGTACAGGTTGAGGCAGGATGCCATGTTAATAAGGGCGATGTGCTCATGAAGCTTGACCTTGACTACTTAAAGGCGAACGCACCATCAGTTACCACTCCTGTCATCTGCACAGAGCTAAAAGATAATCAGAAAATCCGCCTCATCACAGACGGACCGATTAAGGCAGGAGAGCCTCTCTACGCAGTTGACACCTACGAGAAGTAATTCACACTTCATGATAATTGAATTGTCCGGTTATGTTAATAATAAATAGTTCGTATAAATTATCAGGAGTACATTAATAAATGTCAGGGGAATGATATGTACAGAATCACAAAGGTCTTAAATCACAATACAGTGCTTGCGGTAAAGGACAAGAGCGCAAGAGAATATCTTATAGTCGGAAAGGGTGTGGGTTTTGGAAAGAAAATTACACAGTCTGTCGAGCCAACGGAAGAGGATTCACTGTATGAGCTGACCCAGACAAGGGACAGAGGTCCGGCAAAGGATATAGTAAAATCCATCGAGCCGGAGTATCTGGAGATTGCAAACACACTGCTCGATAATGCAGAGCATGAGTTTGGTCATATAGACAGAAGCATATTGTTTCCTATGGCAGATCATATAGCATTTGCTGTAAAGCGTATGGAAAACAAAGAACAGATCAGCAATCCTTTAAACGATGACATCCGTGTGATGTTTTATAGGGAGTATAAGATAGCTGAGAATATACGCCATATACTAAAGGATAAAAAACAAATTGATATAATTGATGATGAGATCGGCTACATTACTCTTCATATTCATACATCCTTAAACAATTCAAAGGTATCGGATGCCATGGAGATGGCGGCAGCAGTTCGAAAATGCGCCACATTTATAGAGGAAAAGATCGGAAAGCACATAGATGTCACTACTATGGCTTACAACCGCCTCATGAACCATATCCGCCACATGGTATCAAGAGCCGCGACCGGAGAAAAATTAAAGGTTGATCTCAATCAGTTTATCGAGAAAAATTACCCGGAGTCATTCGCACTGGCAGGTGAGATATGTAATGAGCTTGGAAAGGACTTAAATCATGAGTTTTTGGACAATGAGACAGGCTACCTTGCCATACATATCGAGCAGATTAAGTGTGATGAGATGGTAAGTGAATAAAAAATGTGAAAACCTTCCTGCACATTAGGTTATGTACAAATCTCTTGCAATGTGGTACACTACATAGTTGTATCAACAAACATCCGATACACAAAATACATATGAAATCAATTTAAAGGAGATATATATACCATGAAACTCGGAATCGTCGGACTTCCGAACGTCGGAAAGTCTACATTATTCAACTCACTCACAAAGGCAGGAGCGCTTTCAGCAAACTATCCTTTTGCTACAATCGACCCAAACGTAGGTATTGTTTCAGTGCCTGACGAGAGAATCGTAAAGCTCGGAGAGCTCTATCACACAAAGAAGGTTACACCTGCAACAATCGAATTTGTTGATATCGCAGGTCTTGTGAAGGGAGCCAGTAAGGGTGAGGGACTTGGAAACCAGTTCCTTGCAAATATCCGTGAGGTAGATGCAATCGTACACGTAGTGCGCTGCTTTGAGGATACAAACATTATCCATGTAGATGGCTCTGTAGATCCTGCAAGAGATATCGAGACAATCAATCTTGAGCTTATTTTCTCGGATGTTGAGATTCTCGACAGGCGAATTGCAAAGATTGCAAAGCAGGCAAGAATGGACAAGACACTTGCAAAGGAGCTTGAGCTTGTTGAGGCAGTAAAGGCTCATCTTGAGGACGGAAAGATGGCCAGAACCTTTGAAGTGCCTGATGATGAGGATGCACAGCTTTGGTTCAAGGGCTATAATCTCCTTACAGCAAAGCCTACCATCTACGCAGCAAACGTATCAGAGGACGACCTCGCAGATGACGGCGCAAGCAATCCGCATGTTGCGAAGGTAAGAGAGATGGCAAAGGAAGAGGGCGCAGAGGTATTTGTTATCTGTGCACAGATTGAGCAGGAGCTTGCAGATCTCGATGAGGACGAAAAGAAGGAGTACCTTGAGGATTTAGGTGTTGAGTCAAGCGGTCTCGATAAGCTTGTAGCAGCCAGCTATTCACTTCTCGGACTGATTTCCTTCCTCACAGCAGGAGAGGATGAGTGCCGTGCATGGACTATAAAGAAAGGTACAAAGGCACCACA
>OHFQ01000737.1_pt1 | contig 14742 bp, 15 predicted proteins | sample 1567581 | NCBI WGS metagenome assembly OHFQ01 (sample SAMEA3879559, study PRJEB24766) | human gut metagenome | biome: human-associated habitat; feature: feces | place: USA | collected 1985/1987 | reverse complement strand
TATGTGGACTCATGTGCGTTTTTTGCGTTCAGAAAGGACAGTATATGCAAAACAAAGAATTCAAGCGCCACATCGCCTATGAGGTTTTGACCATACTGGGGACATTGGCTCTGCTGCTGTTTGTTTGCAGGCTTTGGCCGATTCTCTTATTGGTGATACTCGGTATTTTTATCGCCGCCATGCGACTGCTCTTTCTCTCTGCCAGAAAAGTGGAGAATATCCCGCCTCTGCTTCCGGCTGCTCGCCCAGAACCTACGGATCAGGATATCCGGGACATGGCGTTCGGCTCAATGCAGCGGCGGATTACAGAGCTGGTCACGGCCGATTTCCCCAACGCCAGATGGGTATGGAAGACGCCTAATGCCATGCACAATATTGCGACAGGCAACGAGGTGCGAATCCTGCTCAACCATGCCGGCGGATACCGTGAAGCGATCGTTGTGATTCGCGGCCTTCAAGTGTGCAGCCTGACCTACCCGCACGCGGAAGAAGTCAAGATGCCGGAAACGGAAAATGATGAGACGGGCACAGAGGAAACTGAGGATGACACTCCGCAGAAGGTCGATCCCCCGGAGAATTATGAGTATCTGGCTTTTGAATGGGTGGACGCCCATGTTATGGAACTCAATGAGCGGTGCAACGAAAGCATCGCGCAAGGGCTATCCATGCTGGAAATAACGGCGGCAGAACTGCCTGCCCGAGAAAGCTGGCCGGACATCTGCCGGGAGCTGGAACGAAACGGTATGGAAAACTGCTGCTGTACAGATACCGGTATTACCATTGATTTCACGCAGTGACACTGCAGAAAGGAATGACGCGACATGAGCGTATCAATCAACAATCTGTTCAACTACTCCCGTTCGCTGCCCGTCCCCTTTGATACCATGACAAATAAGAAGGTCAAGGTGGCATCCATGTACGGGGCAAAGACGGAATCAACGCTATGTGGTTCTGTGATCAAGGCAGTCCACGCCATGTGCCGGTGCATGAACGGCACCGGAGAAGGCGCGGTCGGCCAGATCGATACAAACAAAAGCGTGGCGGAGTATAAATCCTCCGTCGGTCCGGATGCCTATCATCTTGTGGTGTTCGATGCAGCCTCCGGCAGCGCTTTGGCAAGCGTTTATGACAAAAACACCGAGCTCATCGAGCAGTACGTGGCGCATCCGAGCCAGCGGGACGGCGCGGCAATCTTCTTTGCCCTAATGCCGTTCCTGATGTCAGATGTGGAGTTCGATGAAACCTTTCAGGAGTACTACGACCAGTTCATTGCCGGATACCCGGATATGGCAAAGGCGACCGAAAGCATGGCAATCCTCTGCGACAATGCCTACCGCAGAATCAAGGACGATACCTGCCCGGCGGGTCTTGCAGTGTTCGGCACGCTGGTGCTGGGCGCCCATGCCTACGGCGTGACCGAGCTGGAGGGCGGCGGCCTTGAGCACATCGTCAAGCAGCTGGGCTACGGCGACGACCCGCTGAACCAGCGCGCCTCTGTGGGCTGGAAGGGGATGCGTGCCGCCGAGCGTCTGGTGGAGCAGTACATGGTGCGCATCGAGAGCGTGTCCAGCTACTCTGCCACCGCTGCCGCCAACTAAGGAGGTGCCCATGGCTGAAAAGAACGTGCGCATCCGGCTGTTCAAGGACAACAGCCGCTACAAGGGCGATCTGTTCGTCAGCGTCAACGGTGTGAATTACAAGATCCGCCGGGGCGTGGAGGTGGAGGTGCCGCCCGCTGTGGCCGAGGTGCTGGAACACAGCCAGCGCCAGGACGAGCTGACCGCTGCCCGCATTGCTGCCGCGGAGAACGCAGCACAGTAAAATTTGTAAAATCAACGCTGCCCGGCTGGGAGAAATGCCCCCGGCCGGGCTTTTTATAAAAAGGATGTGATGAAGATGACAGTAGGAGAAGCTTTGGAGCGTGCCGAGCAGCTGCGCCCGAACTGCCGCATTGAAACCGAGACCCGGCTGCAATGGCTGCGGGAGACGGACGCCCTGCTGCGCACAAAGCTGTTTGACCGCAGCGCCGCCGGGGCGTTTGACGCGGTGGGCGCAGACCGTCCGTGGGAGCAGCCGGTGCAGGACGACCAGCCGCTGCTGGCACCGCCGCCCTTTGATGCGCTGTACCCGCACCTGTTGTGTGCGCAGATGGACGCCGCCTTGGGCGAGACCGACCGCTACGCCGGAGAGCAGGCGCAGTACAACGCCCTGTATGCGGAACTGGCGGTCTGGCTGCGGCAGAACTACCCGCCCCGCAGCCGGGCGCAGTGGCGCTGGTAAGGAGGTGGGAACATGGTACTGGCAGACAGAATACGGCTTGCCAACACCCGGCAGCTGCTGCGGGCCTTTGGCGGCCTGAACGAGACCTACGGCTGCTCGGAAGCAGAGTACAGCGCCGGAGTAAACTTTTCTGCCCGGGATTTCCCAGCCCTGAGCACCCGCATCCCGCGCCGCAAACTGCGGGCGCTGACCGGGCTGAACGGGATGTACCACCTGAACGGTCTGCTGACGGTCTGCGGGCGGGATATCACCTATACCCCGGACGATGCCGCAGCCCCGGCGGTGACGAAGGCGGACGCTGTGACCGATGGCCGCAAGGCGCTGGTGGGCATCGGCACAAAAATTTTGATCTTCCCGGATAAGCTGGCCTTTGATACGGCAGACGGCAGCGTGACCGCACTGGGGGCGCTGTGGACGGCGGCGGACAAAAGCGTGACCTTTGCCCCCTGCGATGCCGCAGGCAAGACCTATCAGGTGGAAGCCTTTGGCCCGGACGAGCCCGCCGATCCGGCAGACGGACAGCTGTTTTTAAGGGTGGAGGATGCCGACCATCCGTGGCGGTACGACAGCACGCTGGAAATGTACAGCAAAAACTCCGGCAGCTGGGCGGCCATCCCGCTGGAATACTGCCGCATCACGGCGGCAGGGCTGGGCAAACTGTTCCGGCAGTGGGACACCGTGACCGTGCAGGGCGCAGCCGCCGAAACTGCGGGGCAGAGCCCGGAGCTGAACGGAGATCAGATCGTGTATGACATGGGCGAGGACTGGCTGCGTGTGCGTTGCACCCCGCAGGGCGAGTATTTTTACGGCACACTGGTGCAGAACGCCGCCGCCGCGCAGTGGCAGAGCATGGACGGCAAGCAGCACCGCAGTGTGGATGCCGCACAGACGGTATCCATGGAGCGCCGGGTGCCGGAACTGGATTTTGTGACCGAGTGCGACAACCGGGTGTGGGGCTGCAACAGCAGGGAGAACGTTATCTACGGCTGCAAGCTGGGCGACCCCACCAACTGGTTCAGCTACCGGGGCATCGCTGCAGACAGCTACGCCGTCACTGTGGGCAGCGACGGCGCCTTTACCGGGGCGGCTTCCTGCATGGGCTATGCGCTGTTCTTCAAGGAGAACACCCTGCACAAGCTGTACGGCTCCAAGCCTTCGGATTTTCAGCTTTCCAGCCTGCGCTGCCGGGGCGTGGCAAAAAACGCCGCCCGCAGCCTGTGCGTGCTGAACGAGACGCTGTATTATCTCTCGCCGGACGGGGTCATGGCGTGGGACGGCAGTCTGCCCACCAAGGTGTCCGGTGCGCTGGACGCCGCAAAGCTTGCCAACGTGCAAAGCGCCGTGGGCGGTGCGCTGGATGGCCGGTACTATCTGCACATCTCCCGGGAGAGCGCGCGTCTGCTGGTCTACGATACCGAGAAAGGGCTGTGGAGCGAGGAGGACGTCTGCTCCTGCGATATGACCAGCACCGGCGGGCAGCTTTATCTGTGGGACGGGCAGGCGCTGTGGGCAGCAGACCCCACCCGCGAGCCGGACTGGCAGAGCACCGATAGCGTGGAGACGGACATCCCCTTTGAACTGGTCACAGGCGATGTGGGACTGGACGGCACCGAGCAGCGGTACCTCTCCCGGCTGACCTTGCGTCTGGACGCCGAACGCACCAGCACGGTGGAGGTGGCAGTAAGCTATGACGGCGGCGCGTGGGAGACGGTGGCCACCCTTGCCGCCCAAGGCCGCCGCCGCAGCTGTGATCTGCCCTTTGTGCCCCGGCGGTGCGGGTCGCTGCGGCTGCGGCTTCGTGGCAAAGGACAGATCACCCTGCGCAGTCTTGTGCGCACCATCGCCCCGGCAAAGGGAAAATTATGGGAGGAGGATACCTCATGGCAAGCATGAACGGCCTGAGCAAGCTGGGTCTGCCCAAGCTCAGCGATAACATGGACCCGGAGGATGCCCGGGCACTGCGCAGCTATCTGTACCAGATGCAGGAGCAGCTGCAGTATGTACTGACCAATCTGGATACGGAAAATATGTCCGACACCCTACGCAGCAAGCTGCAGGGATTATAAGTACGAAAGGAGAATTTTATGGCATCCAAAAAGAAGGAGGAACTGCTGCAGCCGGACGTGCAAACGCAGGCACAGCCTGCTGCGCAGTCCACTTACAGCACCGAGGGGCTGGACAGCCGCACCGAAGTGGAAAAGGCTATGGCAAACGCCAGCTACCGCCCCAGCCAGCAGGTGACCGATGCAGCCAACGCCCTGAAGCAGTGGCAGCAGAACCGCCCCGCAGACTACCAGAGCGGCTATCAGGACAGGATCAACGAGCTGCTGGGGCAGCTGCTGGAACGGGAGAATTTTCAGTACAGCTACACCCGCGACCCGCTCTATCGCCAGTACGAGCAGCTGTATACCCAGAACGCCCACAACGCCAGCGCGGACGCGGCGGCGCAGGCGGCTGCTCTGACCGGCGGCTACGGCTCCAGCTATGCCACCAGTGCGGCGCAGCAGGCCTATCAGCAGCAGATCGGCGGGCTGGCAAGCGCCATCCCCACCTTGTACAGTCTGGCGCTGGATACCTACCAGAGCGGCGGCGAGGAGCTGGTGACCCGGCTGGAGCAGCTGAACGGACAGGAACAGAACGCCCAGAGCTTATATGACCGGCAGCTGCAGGACTACTACACCCAATTGCAGCAGAAGGGCGATGCCTACAACGACGCCTACGCCAAGGACTACGGTCAGTATCAGGAGCACCTGAACCGGCTGGACACCCTGCACGGCTACTACACCGCGCAGGAGCAGGCGCAGATCAGCCAGCGTCAGCAGGCTTTTAATAATGTTATGACCGTGCTGGGCGTCATCGGGGATGTGGTGCAACTGGCCATCAGCGGCACCACCGGTCTGGGCAGCTTAGCGGGCAGTCTGCTGAACACCGGGTACAACATCTACTCCGGCAACCGCGCCTACGAGGCCGAGCGCGCCGACACCCAGTGGAGCCAGCAGATGCAGGAGAAGCAGCGTCAGGACGCACTGACCCAGCAGCAGTACGACAACACCGCCAGCGAGCGTGCCTATCAGGACGCGCTGAAGCAGCAGGCCTTCAACAATAACGTGACCAGCCAGAAGCTGAACATCGCCAAGGGCGAGTGGGCGCTGAAGCAGGCGAATGCCCAGCAGAAGGCCGCACAGGCTGCCGGTAAGGCGGCGGCTGCGGGCACAAAGTCCGGCAGCTCCGGCAGCGGCGGAAAGGCCACCGGCAGCAGCGGCTCTGCTTCCGGCGGCAGCCGCAGCACCGTCAGCGCCGGGGTGCCCTACACGGCAGCGCTGCTGCGCAGTCAGGGCAAGAGCGAGGTAGCCATCACCTCTGCCCTGCGGCAGGAGGGCTACACCCCCGCCCAGATCGCAAAGATCCTGCAGGAGATGAATCAATAAAATAAAAATCTCCCCGGCAAAGCAGCTGCTTTGCCGGGGAGATTTACCTTTATGGTATATTTTGAACCCACTGGACACCCCACCAAATAAAAAATCCGCTGTGAAAACAGCGGACAGTAGTCACCCCGGTAGACATTCCTGAAGATTGGGACCCGCGGGCTAATCAAAGCCCCACTGGGGCTTTGATTGCGTCGCTTTGCGCCGCCGCCCTGTTCGAGCCCACTGGACACCCCACCAAATAAAAAAATCCGCCGTTGCAATGCAACAGCGGATTTTTTGGTGGGGTGCCCAGTGGGACTCGAACCCACGGTCTCCAGATCCACAATCTGGCGCGTTAACCGACTACGCTATGGGCACCACATCAATGCGCCCGAAGGGACTCGAACCCCCGGCCCACTGCTTAGAAGGCAGTTGCTCTATCCACCTGAGCTACGGGCGCACGTTGTTATCCCAATGGGTTCCATTATGGCGGCAGTTCTGTGTCGGCACAGGCTGCGAGAGAAATAATACCATACCCATCGCATTCTGTCAAGGAAAATCTGAAAAAAGTTTCAACTTTTTTGCCCTGCGGGCAAAAACAGACGCTCCGGCGTGCACAAAACGGCCTTACAGCAGCCACATTCCGGCACAGCCCAGCACAAAGCCCAGCACAAAGCCGCACACTACGTCCCGTACATGATGTACCCCGGTGAGCACCCGCAGACAGCAGATGAGCAGGGCAATGCCCACCATCACGCAGCCCGCAGCGGGGTAGAAATACAGCCACACCGCCGCCAGCACGGCGGCGCTCAGCGCGTGGCGGGAGGGCATGGAGTGCCCACGGCTCTCCTTTGCCACCAGCGGGGTAAAGCCGGGCTGCTCGTAGGGGCGGGGGAAGTGCAGCCGGCTGCGCAGCAGCGTGCCGCCCCAGAACACCAGCCCCGGCACAAAGACGGAACGGGCGATGAGCACCATAAAGTCCAGCGCGGCCTGCTTCTGGGTGAGGAACAGCCGCGAGAGCCGGACGTTCAGCAGGCACAGCAGCACCGGATAGCACACAAAGGGTACCAGCGGCAGCCACCGATCCAGAAAAACGACCAGCCGCTTTACAGCCGGGTGGGTGTTGAACCAGTGATAGATGGGCTTATACTGTTCGGCGGTCAAAGCAGCTCTCCTCCTGTCGGGTCGGACATCAGAAGCAGGTGTCCAGATAGTTTTCCACATCAAAGGGCTCCGGGGTGGAATCCTTGCGCAGGTACAGCGGGTGGTGCGGGTGTCCCTTTTTGCTGCGCTTGCCAAAGGTGACCCACGGGATTTCCCGTTCCCGCGTCAGGGCTACCATCTCCCGCATCAGACCGGGCAGGTAGTCCCGCTTTTCGATCAGGGTGCCCCATGCCGCCCACATGGTAGGCTCGGTCTGCGCCAGCACGGCCTGCAGCCAGCGCAGGTTTTCATCGCACAGGGCGCGGTCGGGGGTCTTATCCATATCGTTGGGGTCGGTGGCGCGCTGGGGGTAAACGTTGAACATGATCCAGCTGTCAAAGCCGTTGGCGGCGGCCAGACGCTCCACACTTTTTAAGGTGGGGTCCAGCGCGCCGGGCTGGGCGGTGCTGGGGTTGATGCCGATGCACACCAGCGGGTGCTTGCCCACACGCCCCAGAACATAACGGTAGTTTTGGTAGGTGTGGGGCTCGTAATACCATACGCCGCCGGCGTATTCGCCCGCCTTGAGCACGGGCAGAGAAACGGTCTGCATGATAGTAAACTCCTGTCGGTTTTGAATGTCGTTATTATCGTACCTGAATCTACCGGGAAAATCAACAGTTTTAGCCCCAAAATACTGCCTTATTTCTGTTTTTGTGGTATACTGGGGGTGTTCCGGTGCGGCAGGGGGACTGCGGCACCGTGTTTATAGAAAAAAGGAGTTCTTATGCTGGAAGATTATAAAAGTGCACTGCGCGCAGGGCAGCGCGCCTATCGTGCCCGCATAGCCCGCGGCCAGTCGCCCTATCTGGCTGTTCTGGACGATGTGCTCAAGGGCGTGGATATCGTGGCGCAGGAGCCACTGGGTCTGGTGGAGATCCCATCGGACAGTCTTGTGGGCACCAAGACCAGCGGACGGCACACTGCCTTTTCGTATGACTTTATGCCCTTGCTGGAGCCGGATACCGAGTTTGCTGTCAAGTGGTCGAACCTGTGCGACGCGCATCTGGAAGAGGGCATCCATACCCCCATCATCGCATTTGAGTACATGAACCGGTTCTATGTGCAGGAGGGCAACAAGCGGGTCTCGGTGCTCAAGTATTACGGCGCCGTCAAGATCCCGGGCACGGTCACCCGGCTCATCCCCGCCCGCACCGAGGATCTGGAAAATAAGATCTACTACGAGTTTCTGGATTTCTATAAGCTGTCCAAGGTGAACTATGTGCATTTCTCCAAGCTGGGCGGCTATAGCAAGCTGCAGACGCTGGTGTGCAAGGCCAGCGGCGAGGCATGGTCGGAGGATGACCGGCTGAACTTTGCAGCTTTTTACACCATGTTCCATCAGCAATTCGAAGCCTTGGGCGGCACGTCCATGGGGCTGACTACCGGCGATGCGCTGCTGGTGTACCTGTCGGTGTACCGCTACTCCGACACCTACGACGCCACCCCTGCGCAGGTGCGGCAGAACCTGGAAAAGCTGTGGAACGAGGTAAAGGTGCTTACCGAGCCCCACGGTGTGGAACTTTCGCTGGACCCGCCCAAGAGCCCCGCAGAGCCGCTTTTGTCCAAGCTGAATATCTTCAGCCCCAGCAAACAGCCCAGTGAGCTGCGGGTGGTGTTTCTTCACGAGTACAACGCCAAGATCAGCGCATGGGTGCGTGCGCATGACGAGGGGCGCGAAGCGCTGGCTAAGGTTTTCCCGGACAAGGTGTATATCAGCAGCTACGAGGACGTGAACCCGGAGGTGGACGCGGAGCAGGTGCTGGAGGAGGTAGCCCACAACAATGCAGACGTGGTGTTCACCACCAGCGTACGGATGTACAACGCCTGCCTGAAGGTGGCGGCGCAGCACCCCAAGACCCGCATCCTGAACTGCTCGCTGAACGCGCCGCACCCGCTGGTGCGCACCTACTATCCCCGCACCTATGAGGTGACCTATCTGCTGGGGATGCTGGCAGGTATCATGACCAAGACCGGGCACATCGGCTATGTGGCGGCAAATCCTGTGTACGGCGTGCCCGCTGCGATCAACGCCTTTGCACAGGGGCTGAAGAGCGTGCGCCCGGCAGGCCGTATCCGGCTGCGCTGGGCCTGCCAGACTGATGCAGCCCATCCGCTGGATTTTGCCGACTGCCCGGAGATCGACATGGTCTACGCCCGGGACAGCCGGGAGCCCGCCGATACCAACCGGGACTATGGCCTGTGCCGCAAGCTGCCGGACGGCAGTTTGCAGCCGCTGGGGCTGCCGATCTGGCGGTGGGATACCTTCTATGTGGAGATCGTGCGCTCCATCTTTGACGGCAGCTGGGACAACGCAGCCACCACCCGTGCGGTGAACTACTGGTGGGGTCTGCGCAGCGGCGCAGAGGATCTGGAGTATCAGGAAACACTGCCCAGCGGTACGCGGCAGCTGCTGGATCTGCTGGAAACACTGCAGGGCTCGGATAATGTGCACATCTTCCCGGAAAAGCTGTATGATAACGAGGACAACCTGCACTCCCCGGAGAATAGAGTTTACAGCCCCAAAGAGCTGATGGAGATGGATTGGCTGGATGCCTGTGTACACGGCAAGCTGCCCCATTACGATGAACTGGACGTCAAGACCCGTACCGTGCTGGCGATCAACGGACTGGACAACGTAAAGGGTCTGGAAAAATGAGCCGGCCTGACCGGAGACAGAATGGAGCATACGAACGTGAAAATTCTTGCCATCTCAGATGTCCCGTCCAAGGCGCTGTGGGACTATGACACCCGTGCCCGGCTGGAAGGCATCGACCTGATCCTCTCCTGCGGGGATCTGCCCAAGAAGTATCTGGAATATCTCACAAACTTTACCGCTGCACCTATCCTGTATGTGCACGGCAACCACGACGGCAGCTACCAGACCGAGGGCGAGCCCGGCGGCTGCATCTGCGTGGACGATCAGGTGTACACATGGAAGGGGCTGCGCATCATGGGGCTGGGGGGCTGTCAGCGCTATAATAAAGAGGACACCTACCAGTATACCGAGAAAGCCATGCGCCGCCGTGCGCACAAGCTGGAGCATCAGGCGCACAAAAAGGGCGGCATCGACCTGCTGCTGACCCACGCCCCGGCAAAAGGGCTGAACGATGGGGACGACTGTGCCCACAGGGGCTTTGAGTGCTTCAACGAGATTTTGGACGAGTACCAGCCTAAATGGTTCATCCACGGGCACGTACACCTGAATTACGATGCAAAGCTGCCCCGGGTATGCACCCGCGGCAACACCACCGTCATCAACGCCACCGAGCGCTATGTGTTCGAGATCCCGGACCCGGACCCGGCAGAAGAGCGTAAGACCCTCTGGCGGATGCTGGGGTTCTGAGTGACTGCTGCCTATGCAAAAAAAGACACCGCACAGCTGTGAGGTGTCTTTTTTGTTTATGGAGCCTTATTGTGGGAATGGCGGGCGCGGCAGCAGTGCGGTGCAGCCTGCGGCCCTGTGGAAAAAATTACAGTTCCAGTTTGCCGGAGAATTTGTTGATAACGTAGTAGGCTGCGCCCTCCTCGGGCTTGACGTACACCTTGCAGGACTGCACGCCGACCTTGTGGGTGGTGCGGTAGTCTGCCTTGGCACGGTCGATGATGTCGGTGATGTTGTACTGCTCACCGCCCATCTCCACGTACAGCTCGGGTGCCAGCGGCGGGCGGCCGCGGCGGGCGGGAGCCTTGGCGGATTTGCGGGTCTTGCCCTCGGCAGCCGGAGCATCGGCTGCGGGAGCAGAAACTTTCTTTTCAGGCATGATGCATAACCTTCCTTCTGTATTTGATCATGGTGCAGCAGGGCTGCACCGGCGGGCTCCAATGGATCTATCGTAAGGCAGAAGCGGTGCGGAAAGCGCACGCCTGTCTGCCCCATACGAACCGATATGAAAACGTTTGCATAAAGAAGCTGAATTTATAATTATATAATATGTTTTTGAAATTCATTTGTAAAGCCTTTTTCATAAAAAACATTGTAAAATCGGTAAGAAACGGTGGAATAAATGGCCGGAGCAGGGTTTTGATGCTTTTTTCTCGGGTATAGTACGACCTTTCGGCAAAACAGGCGGTCGTTTCCGGAAATGCCGGGCGGCACTGCGGCTATAAATACGGGCGGCAAAAAACACTCCCTGCAAGGGCGGAATAAGGCGGAACAGAACTGCCGGCGCACGCAGGATGTACCGCATATAAAAAAGAAACGTCCCGACAAAATCGGGACGCTTCTTTTGGGAGAGTGTGCAGTGCTGTTCGCGCTGCACACGCCGCAGATAAAAAGAAAGCCCCCAGACAAGCTGGAGGGTTTCCTTTTTATGCCGGTGGTGGGGGTCGAACCCACACGTGTTATTAGCACAAGGGATTTTGAGTCCCCCTCGTCTGCCATTCCGACACACCGGCGTATCATTTTGTGAGCGATTTTTATTATACCGGATTTGACAGGTAAAATCAAGAGGGAGTTTTTACGGAAAATGCAGCATAAAACAAACCGTTACACTCCTGTTTATGTGTCGTTTTGTGCGCGGGAGAAAAACAGACTTTGCAAAAACTGCGATAAAACAACCGAAATACGAAGAATTTTGAATAAACAACAGAGCGCGGCATTGCTTTGCTTCCGTTGACGAGACCGAAAAGGGCGGGGTATAATCAGGCTAAAACAGGAGCTTTGCAGCAGAAGAATGCCCGCAGGAGGTAGGAAAATGGCAGACGAACGCAACAGAATGCTGGAGCAGTTGAACACAGACGACTGGCAGGAATGCCGTCAGAGCGTGTTGATCGTGGACGATTCTGCCATGAACCGCAGGATGCTCACCGAGATACTGGGCGGACGCTTTGATACCGCCGAGGCCACCAGCGGGGAAGAGTGTCTGCACCTGCTGGAGGAAAACAGAGACGGTATTTCCATTGTGCTGCTGGACATCCACATGGAAGGAATGGATGGCTTTGCGGTGCTGGAGGAGATGGACCGGCAGAAAATGCTGGAGGATATCCCGGTCATCATGATCTCCAGTGAGGACAAGGTGGACGCCATGCGCCGCGCTTTTGATCTGGGCGCGTCGGATTACATCAGCCGTCCCTTTGACGCCCGGGTGGTGTGCCAGCGCATCGGCAATACCATGCGGCTGTACGCGAAACAGCGGCGGCTCTGCGCTGCGGTGGAAAAACAGATCCGGGAAGCGGATCAGAACAGCCGGATCATGCTTGCGCTGCTGAACCGGGTAATGGAAAAGCGCAACGGCGAGAGCCGGAACCATGTGCGGCGTATCCAGATCATTACCGCACTGCTGCTGGCACAGCTGGCGCAGAAAAACGGGCAGCACTGGCTTACGGGCTCTGTGCGCCGCCGCATCACACTGGCGGCGGCGCTGCACGATATCGGCAAAATAGAGCTGGAAAACCGGCTGCTGTGCAATACCGACCCGACTGCGGAGGAAGAGACGCTGCTGCGGCAGCATACAACGCTGGGTGCACAGATGCTGGAAGAAAACAGTACCCGGCAGGAAGCGGCTTTTGTGCAGACGGCGGCACAGATCTGCCGCTGGCACCACGAACGATATGATGGCTCCGGCTATCCTGATGGGCTGGTGGGAGAACAGATCCCGCTGGAAGCGCAGGTGGTGGGGCTGGCAGATGCTTACGATGCACTGACCGGCGGCGAAAACGGGCGTCCTTACCCCCACAAGGCGGCGGTGTATCTGCTTTGTACCGCCCAAAGCAGCCAGTTCAGCCCGCTGCTGCTGGAATGCCTGCAGGAGATCGGCGACAGGCTGGCAGAAGCACTCCGTGCACCGGAAAAATAAACATTATAATAAGGTGCGCGGGGATGCTCCAAGGCGTTTGCTGCTGCAATGAAAAAGTATTACTTTTCCTCAAAAATCAGATAAAATTTGCGAAACGGTAAAGATTTGGTCGGTTTTTTGTAAGAAACTCACATTCTCTTTAAGGAAAAGGAAAAACAGCTGTGCAAGGCGCAGAAAATCCATACATGAAACAAATTGATATGGAACAATCGACAAAATGTGATAAAATAAAACCAGATATGCGCACTTGTGTGCATGGTACGGATGGTAAACAGCAATAAGGAGTTATGTGACTATGTCTATTGAAATTTCCCCTAAGTCCTTCTTTGAGCAGCCCAGTGTGGCGGATATGCGGCTGATCGCCTGCCCCGGTGCAGAGGAGCTGACCGGCCTGATCGACAAGCACCTTGTCCGTTGGGCAAAGGCTGCCGGAATTGAAAAAGACACCTTCATTATTTCCTGCGACTGCCCCCGCTTCCAGAGCGGTGATGCCAAGGGTCTGGTCAAGGAGTCTGTCCGTGGTGACGATATCTTTATCGTGGTAGACCCGGGCAACTACAGCGTCACCTACAAGCTGTTCAACTACGAGAACCATATGTCCCCGGACGACCACTTTGCAAACCTGAAGCGCCTGATCCAGGCTGTGGCCGGTAAGGCACACCGTGTTTCCGTTATTATGCCCAGCCTGTACGGCGGCCGTCAGCACCGCCGCGTGGTGCGCGAGAGTCTGGACTGCGCTGTGGCGCTGCAGGAGCTGCAGACCATGGGCGTGCGCAACATCATCACCTTTGACGCACACGACCCCCGCGTGCAGAACGCAGTGCCCCTGATGAGCTTTGATAATGCCATGCCCACCTATCAGGTGCTGAAGAGCCTGCTGAAAAAGGATCCCACCCTGTCCTTCGACAAGGAGAAGTTCACCGTGGTCAGCCCGGACGAGGGTGCTATGAACCGCAATATGTACTTCTCCAGCGTGCTGGGCTGCAATCTGGGTATGTTCTACAAGCGCCGCGACTACACCCGCGTGGTGAACGGCCGCAACCCCATCGTTGCTCATGAGTATCTGGGCGAGAGCGTGGAGGGCAAGACCGTCTTTATCGCGGACGATATCATTGCTTCCGGCGAGAGTATGCTGGAGGTCGCCAGCAACCTGAAGGAGCGCGGTGCTGCCAACATCATCGCCAACGCCACCTTCCCCCTGTTCACCAGCGGTCTGGATAAGTTCGACAAGGCTGTGGCAGACGGCACCCTGACCTACGTTGTGGGCACCAACCTGACCTACCGTATGCCCGAGCTGCTGACCCGCGACTGGTATGTGGACGTGGACGTTTCCAAGTACGCTGCCTACTTTGTGGTGGCACTGAACCACGATATGTCCGTTTCCAGCATCATCGACCCCCTGAAGAAGATCGAGAACCTGCTGGCAAACCGCAAGTAAGAAGCTGTTCCAAAGCCCCTGCACCCTGCGTGCAGGGGCTTTTTGCGTTTTTAGGCGTTGACTTCTGTTAAGTTTTTGAAAATTCGTGCCGGGGGCTTTGCAAATCCCGGTGGGTTTATGCTATATTTAAGTTGAAATACTTTGCATTCTGACAGAAAGGAAAAACGCCATGGAGCATTTTGTGGAGTTTGAAGATGTCTGTAAATATTACCAGACCGGCAGTGTGAAGATCGCTGCCGCAGACCACCTGAATTTCTATGTGGACAAGGGCGAGTTCTGCATCATCGTGGGCCCCTCCGGCGCGGGCAAGACCACATTGCTGAACATTCTGGGCGGCATGGACAACTGCGACGAGGGCAATGTCTGGCTGGACGGCCGCAACGTGAGCCGTTTTTCTGCCCGGGAACTGACCACCTACCGCCGGTACGATGTGGGCTTTGTGTTCCAGTTCTACAACTTGGTGCAGAACCTGACCGCGCTGGAAAACGTGGAGCTTGCCAGCGAGATCTGCCGCGACCCGCTGGACCCCGCCGAGACCTTGCGCAGCGTGGGGCTGGGCGAGCGGCTGAACAACTTCCCGGCGCAGCTTTCGGGCGGCGAGCAGCAGCGCGTTTCC
>OHFQ01000735.1_pt1 | contig 14750 bp, 14 predicted proteins | sample 1567581 | NCBI WGS metagenome assembly OHFQ01 (sample SAMEA3879559, study PRJEB24766) | human gut metagenome | biome: human-associated habitat; feature: feces | place: USA | collected 1985/1987 | reverse complement strand
AAGCGGGGTGCAGGACAAGGAAAGACAGCGTGATGATGGTGGAAACGCTCATCACAGCTTCACCAGAATTTATGAACCAGTTACCGCCCGAAGAACAAAAAGCGTATTTCCAGACGGCTCTTGACTTCATTTCGGAGCGTGTTGGAAAGCAGAATATCCTCTCCGCTGTCGTCCATATGGACGAGAGAACGCCCCATATGCACCTCTGCTTTGTGCCGATTACGCCAGACAATAAGCTGTCAGCGAAAGCTATCTTAGGCAACCAGAAATCATTATCCGAGTGGCAGACCGCCTACCATGAGCGGATGTCCTCACGGTGGAATCAGCTTGAACGGGGGCAGTCCTCAATGGAAACCAAGCGGAAACACGTCCCCACATGGCTCTATAAATTAGGCGGCAGGCTTGATAAACAGTATGAAGAAATCGTGTCTGCCCTATCCGACATCAACGCCTTTAACGCAGGGAAGAAAAGGGATAAAGCGTTAGATTTACTCTCTGCATGGCTGCCAGACGTGGAGAAATTCTCTAAGGAAATCGGGAAACAGCAGGCGTATATCGACAGTTTGAAAGAGAGAATTGGGCAGGAATCAGACTATGCGGGGCGTATGCGTGATGAAAAGTACGAGCAGGAACTAAAGGTGCAGAAAGCGAATCAGAAGATATTTGAATTGCAGAGAACCAACGAGCAGATGGGGCGGCTGCTGTCAAAAATACCGCCCGAAGTGTTGGAAGAATTGCAGAAAAATCATAGAAGCAGAGCGAAAGAAAGGTAGATATGTGAATGAAGAAACAGGATTTTAAGGTGTTAAAGACCAAAGATTTATACCCGTTTCCCGACAATCCGTTTCATGTTGTGGAGGATGAAACGCTGTCAGAGTTAGCGGAAAGCATCAAGGAATTTGGCATTGTCACGCCGATAATCACACGCCCGAAAGAGGACGGGAACGGTTATGAAGTGATTGCGGGGCAGCGGCGTGTCCGTGCGTCCGAACTTGCAGGTATAAATACCGTGCCTGCATTTGTCCTGCCCTTAGACCGTGACCGAGCCATCATCACCCTTGTAGACAGTAATTTACAGCGTGAAAATATCCTGCCATCGGAGCGGGCGTTTGCCTACAGGATGAAATCCGAAGCCATGAAGCGGCAGGGTTTCCGCACAGACTTAACCTCGTCACAAGTTGTGACGAAGTTGCGGACGGACGACAAGGTGGCACAGGGCTTCGGCGTGGGCAGGATGACCGTGCAGCGTTTTATCCGCCTGACGGAACTGATACCGCCGATTTTGCAGATGGTGGACGAGGGGAAAATCGCCCTCACGCCTGCGGTGGAACTGTCCTTCTTGAAGAAAGACGAGCAGGAAAACCTCTTTGCCACGATGGAGAGCGAAGAAGCAACGCCCTCACTCTCACAGGCACAGCGGATGAAAAGCATGAGCCAGAGCGGGCGGCTTGACATGGATACGATATTTGCGATTATGACGGAGGAAAAGGGCAACCAGAAAGAAACCTTGAAAATCAACACAAGCAAGCTGAAAAAATACTTTCCGAAGAACACAACGCCGAAGCAGATGGAGGAAACCATCATCAAACTTTTGGAGCGTGAGTTGCAGAGGAAACGCAACCGTGACAGCCGCTAATCTTCTTTTTTCGGGAAGTAAATACAGAGAGTTGAGGTATGGAGAATGAGAGAAATCCAGTATGAAATCGTAAAGGAAATCGCAGTATTGTCTACGGGCGACAGTGGCTACACAAAGGAAATCAATCTCATTTCATGGAATGGGAAAGAGCCGAAGTATGACATCCGCAGCTTTTCCCCGAACCGTGAAAAGTGCGGCAAGGGAATCACGCTGAACGCTGATGAAGCGGCGGCACTCCTTAAAGCATTACAGAAAGAATTAAACAGCGAGGATTAATGGTATCTGATTGGCAGGGCGGGGACATTTCCAAACTCTTCCCTGCCCTGTCTGGAAAGGAAGATTTAAGTATGGGCGAGGATAAGAAAGCAGATAAAAAGAGAAAGCGTATCGTGCCAAAAGCACCAGTGCAGATGATAATCAGCCGTGAATATGTCGGCACACAGACCGTTACAGAAGCGTTTGTCCCGATTATCTCCGAGGATATTCGGAAGAAGATTGCCGAGGGCGACACCTTCGACAATGAGGGGCTGTCCGCTTAGAATGTACGCAATGGGACATGAAAACAGATAGGACAGATACGGAGGTTTTACAGTATGGCAGGAATCAAAGAAGAAAAGAAAATCTATTTAGTCGGCATTTATTGCCGCTTATCTAAAGACGATGGTACGGATAACGAGAGTGCGAGCATTGCGACACAGAAATCCATCCTCACGGATTATGTGAAAAAGCAGGGATGGCACATAGCAAAAACGTATGTGGACGATGGTTATTCTGGTACAAATTTCCAAAGACCAAGTTTCCAGAATATGATAAAAGACATTGAAAGCGGTCTGATAAACTGCGTGATTACGAAAGATTTATCCCGTCTGGGGAGAAACTATCTTGATTGTGGGTTATATCTGGAAGTTTTCTTCCCAGAGCATAACGTGAGGTATATAGCGGTCAATGACGGCGTAGATACCTTGAATAAATCTGCTATGGACATCACGCCTTTCCGCAACATTTTAAACGAAATGTATGCCGCTGACATATCTGTTAAGATAAAATCGGCATATCGGGCGAGGTTTCAACAGGGGAAATTCATGGGAACTACCGCCCCTTATGGCTATATCAAAGACCCTGCCGACCACAACCATCTGCTGATAGATGATAAAGTGGCACATGTTGTAAAAGAGATATTCGACCTTGCATTAAAAGGGAATGGAGTTGCCAAAATTTGCAGACATCTTAATAAACAGCATATCCTACGCCCTGCCGCTTATGCGGCGGAGCGTGGCGAAACAGGCTTTGAACGTCATTTTGAGGGGAACGAGGACAAACGCTATATTTGGAGTGGGAACAGCGTGAGGAGCATTTTAAGAAGCCCGATATATGCGGGAAATCTTGTAGGCTACAAACGGATTGCCGCCAATATGAAAAGCAAGAAACGCCCCTCTAAGCTGCCCGAAGAATGGGAAGTGATACCCAATACCCATGAGGGAATAGTCACGCAGGAGGAATTTGATATTGTCCAACAGCTTATTACAAGTCGTAGGCTTCCACAGAACAAGGGAGGATTTGTAAATATTTTTGCAGGCGTTATCAAGTGTGTGGACTGCGGATGTGCTCTGCGGGCAATGAACGTACACAGGAGGAAACGCCCAGAGATTATCGACTGTGTACAGTATTCATGTAATAATTATGCAAGAAACGGAAGAAGCGAGTGTAGTGCCCACAATATAGAAGCAAGGGATTTATTCAATGCCGTTCTTGCCGACATCAACTGTTTTGCGGATATGGCAGTGAATGATGAAAAGGCGGTCAGGGCCATAGAAAAGCGGCTCACGGAAACAGACCAGAGCAGGGCGAAAGCATTAGAGAAAGAACGTAAGAAGCTGAACAAACGCCTTGCGGAACTGGACAGGCTGTTTTCCTCTCTCTACGAGGATAAGGTCATGGAGCGTATTACCGAGCGGAATTTTGAGATGATGTCGGGGAAATACCAGAAAGAGCAGCTTGAAATTGAAGCAAGGCTGAAAGAGGTGACGGAAACTCTTAATGAAAGCTACGAGAAATCACGGGGAATCCGTGACTTCCTCGCCCTTATCCGAAATTATCAAGGCTTAAAAGAACTGGATGCAACAGTTATAAACGCACTCATAGACAAGATACTTGTTTCGGAGCGTGAGAAGATGGCAGACGGAACAGTGAAGCAGGAAATCAAGATTTACTATAAATTCATCGGCTTTGTCGATGAATTACATATCATACCTACAAAACGGTGGGCAGCAATGCCCGCTAAAAATTGTACGGTGTGCGGCGTTGAATATGTCCCGGGCTCTGGTGCATCAAGGTATTGTCCTGCTTGTGCCAAGAAGATACGGAGGGAGAAATCAAACGAGAGCAAACGCAGGAGCAGAGAACAGAAAAGGATAGCATGTATGAACTGTCCGCAAAAAATGACCGACTGATGTTGGCGAGGGAAGCAACACTGCATGTGAAGATGTCGAGTTTCAATATCTTCGCAAGTGCAATCATGATTGCCACATGGATCAGGAGGATTACGAATCCTGCGAGAAGCCATATTGGGGCATTGCCAACTGCTCCGAGGTCTGCTCTTGAGGCTATTAAGGCAATGACTATATAAAGCATTACATTTGAAATCTCCTCAGTTCCCTTAATCTTGCCAAATGGTGTCAGGGCGAATACGATACCAAGCACTGATACGATAAGGACTGTCCATGTTGTGCTGTCAAAGAATGATAAATGTGCATTAATTATGCTGCCAAGTTCCATTGAAACTGCCGATACTAAGAGTCCTGAACCGAGCAGAAGAATGATGTTCTGCCATACGAGAGGCTTTGTGTTGGCTTTTGCTTCCTCTTCGAGTGTAGCTCCAACGCCGTCAATTATGCTTGTGTCTGCCTTTGTCCATTTGTTGAACTTCTCGTGATTTCCGATTGCCCACAGAAGGAACATTACATAAAGTGTCGCGCAGATTGAATCCATAACAAGGGCGTAAGCCATTGTTGCTTCGTCAACATCAAGTGCTGCCTGGATTGCGAGCATATTGCCGCCGCCGCCCATCCAGCTTCCGCACAGGGCGCCGAGTGCTTTCCATGAACCTGCGCCTAAGAGCTGGTGGAATATTGCATATGAAACAAAGAATCCCAGTCCGATTGACAAAGTTGCTGCGAAGAAACCGATAAGCATTTTAGGTCCAAGCTTGATGATTTTCTTCAAATCACAGCGAAGCAGCATTATGAAAAGCATCGCATATAATATCGGGTTCTTGACTGATTTGTACACAGCGCTTGTTGCACTAAGGTCCCACACTTTCATTGTGCAAAGCAGCATAAGCCCCAGGTATATAAGTACAATCGGCGGTGCAAAATTAAAGAACACCTGCACCTTTTTTCCTTTAAAAATCTTAGGTAGATTTACTAATACTGCAGCTGCAAATATAAGCTCCGCAAGGTATAAAAATCCATCTTTTATCATGTATTAATTCTCCTTATGGTTAATATATTGCATATTCTGCCCATTTTTCTGTAGTATAATACTAAATTTGCGGAAGTAAATGTGGTGCAATCTGCCGTCACACATTCACTCCCGCAAATTTAGTTATAAACTTTTAAGTATCTCCAGCAGATATTCCCATGTCCTCTCCACTGAAGCCACATCCATACACTCATCAGGCGTATGCACACTTTCAAGTGTCGGTCCAAATGATATCATATCTACTCCCGGCATTTTACCAGCAAGTATGCCGCATTCGAGTCCGGCGTGTATTGAGGTCACTTCCGGTTCGTGCCCATACACTTTTGCAAAGCTCTCAACGCATATCTTTCTTAACTGCGAATCACTCTTGTATTCCCACGCAGGATAGTCCGACATTGTGACTACTTTTCCTGACAAATGTTTTACAAATGTGGTAACTCTCTCTAGCAATAATTTCTTTCCAGCCGCTGTATTGCTTCTTATAAGATATTTGTACACAAGCTTGTCTGCGTCAAGGTACGCAGTTCCAAGATTGAGCGAAGTCTGCACCATGCCCTTAATCTCCTGACTCATTTTGTACACACCATCAGGACTTAACCAGAGGGCATATATTGCATTTGCAGTGCTATGGGAATCGAGAACTTTGTCTGCTGCAGCGTCTGTCTTTTCAACCTCAATCTTAGCATATGGCTCTGTCGCGCTGATTTCCTGCATCCACACATCTGCACTCTCTTTGATGCTTTGTTCAAATGTTGTGGCATCGCAACTTCTGACACTTACAACTGCCTTTGCTTCTTTCGGAATTGCATTTTCCTTGCCACCACCTGAAAGCGACACAAGACGGAAATCTGCTGCCCCGTTGGCATGTGAAAGTAATGAAGCAAGCAATCTTATAGCATTAGTGTGCTGTTTGTGAATCTCAACGCCGGAATGACCGCCGGCAAGCCCGCTTATCTTAACTTCGAAGCATACCGAACCATTCTGCACATCAATTGCACCACCTGCCACCCAGCCCGTAGCATCCTCATACGCAACCGGAATATCGCACTCAGCCCTTACACCACCAGCACAGCTTACATACAATATTCCCTCACTTTCAGAATCAATATTAATAAGTCTCTTTGCTGTAAGGTCAGAAGTGTCGATGTCTCTTGCGCCAAGCATTCCAATCTCCTCATCACTTGTAAGCACAGCCTGTATAGGAGGATGCGCAATCGTATCCGAAGCAAGCACTGCCAGTATAAATGCAACTGCAATTCCATCATCAGCGCCAAGCGTCGTGCCGTCAGCCCACACCATCTTCCCATCAGTGCAGGCCTTAATGCTCTGTACACTCATGTCAATATCGCAGTCTGGCTCTTTCTCACACACCATATCAAGATGTCCCTGCAAAATCACAGGCTCACAGTCCTCATATCCAGAAGAACCAGCCTTAAATATAACAACATTATCAGCCGCATCCTTCCTTGCCTTAAGCCCATGCAACTTAGCAAACTCCAGACAATAATCCGCAATCATCCCGGTATTCCCAGAACCATGCGGAATAGAGCATATTTTTTCAAAATAAGAAAACACCTCACTAGGTGACAATTCATTTAACTTCATAAAAAGCCTCCTATCAATATATAAGATACAAGGAAAATAAGCTCTTGGAGGGTACCGACCAAGAGCGCTATCCAGCCCAGCACCTGGAGTGCAACGACCAGGTGCGTCCGTCTGCCACACCTGCCCCGAACACACTCGTAAATAAAATCATATTTCCAATCCGGCATATATAGCCGCTGCGGCTGGGGCAATGCAGGGTGTACGCCTGAGTCTGGCAAGCTGTGCAGAAGTTAATGCCGCCAGATGCAAAAGTTCAGGGTGCGAAAGCTCGTTCAAGCGAAGCGCGTTTGCTTTCGCACCCTGTAAAAAACTCTGCAGATGGCGGCATTTACTACTGCTAAGCGAAGACAGTCCGAAGGTGTACACCCTGCACTGCCCCAGCCGCAGACCGGTCTACACATACCTTATCGAAAAATGATTCTATTTCACATGCAATATCTCATGAGCCCTATGTGACAACGGTTTCTCAAAATACTCCTCATAGCACTGCTTAACCGATGGATTCTCATGTGAGAATCTAAGATTATCGCGCTTATCAAGCCCGTACAGCACATGACGACGCTCCTCAACCATCACAGCATCTTCCTTGTAAGGCTGTCCGCCGCCGTTTATACAGCCGCCCGGACAGGACATGATTTCAACGAAATCATAGTGAACCTCGCCCTTCTTAATAGCATTCACCAAATGTCTTGTGTTGCCAAGTCCGCTGGCAACAGCCACATTTACAGTTGTCCCATTAAGGTCAAATGAAGCTTCCTTCCAGCCCTCAAGACCTCTCACTGACTGGAACGCATCCGCGTCAGGATTATTTCCTGTCACAAGATAGTAAGCACTTCTGAGTGCCGCCTCCATAACACCGCCTGTTGCACCGAATATAACGCCAGCACCTGTTCCTTCACCTAAAGGATTGTCGAACTCGTCCTCATCAAGTTCTTCCGGCTTTATGAAAAATGCTTTGAACATTCTTTCAACTTCTCTTGTTGTAAGAACTGCGTCAACATCTTTGCCTCCGTCCCATGTACACTCGTCCTTTTTTGCAAGACAAGGCATGATTGACACACAGAATATCTTTTCCGGGTCAACCCCAAGCTTTTCTGCATAATACGACTTTGTTATTGCACCAAACATCTGCTGTGGTGACTTTGCTGTTGAAAGTCTGCCTGCCATCTCAGGGAACTCGCTCTTTACGAATTTCACCCATCCTGGACAGCATGATGTGAACATTGGAAGTCCTGACTCCTTGATTTCTGGAAGCCTTTCAAGAAACTCGCTTCCCTCCTCCATAATTGTCATGTCTGCTGCAAATGTTGTGTCAAATATATAATCAAATCCTATTCTTCTAAGTCCCGCAACAAGTCTTTGCGCTGTCGCAAATTCCTTAGACATACCAAAATCTTCGCCCCATGCTGTTCTTACTGCAGGTGCAATCTGTACTACTGTAATGATATCCTCATTTTCAATTGCATCAAGCACGATTCCGACATCATCTCTTTCTGTAAGTGCACCTACAGGGCAGTTGCTTACACACTGACCACAAAGTGTACATGCAGTCTCCGCAATGTTCTTGTTTGCACGCACATTTACAGTTGTACGCGAACCTGTATTTACAACATCCCATATGTGCATTCCCTGAATATTATCACACACTTGCACACAACGCATACATTTGATACATTTCTGGGCATCTCTGATAAGTGGAAATGTTTTATCCCAATTATCTTTTTCTAAGATTGAATCATATGGCATCTCTGATATATTAAGTTCATTTGCAATTGACTGTAATGCACAGTTACCACTTCTTATACATGTACCACATTTGTAATCATGCTGTGAAAGTATGAGCTTGACATTAGTCTTTCTGGTTGTACGCACTTTTCTTGAATTAGTGTAGACAACCATGCCTTCTTCTACGAAGTTATTACATGCTGTAACACATCTGTCAGTACCCTCTACTTCAACAACACATACACGACATGCACCGATTGCGTTGACTTCCTTGAGATAGCAGAGTGTAGGTATTGTCTCTCCTATTGTTTTGGCAGCTTCAAGAATGGTAGTTCCTTCTTTTACTGATACAGCTTTACCGTTAATTGTTAAATTTACCATTGTTTCTCTCTGCCTCCTCTGAATGAACCAAATCCAAAATGATCACATCTTAAGCAGCGTCCAGATTCCTGACATGCTTCCTCGCATGAAAATCCATATTCAATAGGTTCAAAGTCTTTCTTTCTGTCTGCGGCATCACGCAGTGCAACCTCAACTCGTCCGCAAGGTACCTTATCCTCATATCCGGCATAAGGTATCTCTACATCTGAAGTTATCTCATGATGGTAGCCAAGATATTCATCAATGTTGGCTGCCGCAACCTTTCCGGCTGCTATAGCCCTGATTACTGTTGCAGGTCCTGTTACGCAGTCTCCTCCTGCAAATATTCCTTTACGTTCTTTAATCTCACTTGTATCAAGTGCCTCAATTGTTCCTCTCTTGACTGTAACGCCATGCTCCTCAAAATATCTTGTCTCGATACCCTGTCCGATGGCAACTACAATAAGGTCGCAAGGAATAAGAACCTCGTCCTTAGCTGCAGTCTTAGGTGATGGTCTGCCGCCTTTTATCCTGCTTATCATCTGTGGCTGAACCCATAAACCAACTGCTGCATCATTTTCATCTTTCTCTATTCTGACCGGTGACATAAGCTCAAGAACATCACAGCCCTCTGCCTCTGCGCCTTCAACCTCTTCCGGAAGCGCTGTCATGTCGGCTTTTCTTCTTCTATACACAATGCTTACTTTCTCAGCACCTAATCTTACAGAAGAACGTGCAACATCCATTGCAACATTTCCACCGCCAATAACAACCACTCGCTTGCCTGTATAGTCAGGCATTTCATCATCACCAATTGCACGAAGCATTTCTACTGCTGATGTTACACCTGTTGTAGCATCCTCACCATCAATTCCAATCTTCTTGTCTGCATGTGCTCCGATAGAAATGTATACTGCATTATATTCTTTATTAATATCCTCAAGCGTAATGTCTGTTCCTACGCTTATATTTTTCTTAACTTCTATTCCTGTAGACAATATAGCGTTAATCTCCGCATCCAGCTTTTTTCTTGGAAGTCTGTAGTTAGGAATTCCATATCTTAACATTCCACCAAGCTGCTTTCTCTGCTCAAATATAGTAACCTTATGTCCCATAAGAGCCAGATAATATGCGGCACTGAGTCCTCCCGGGCCACCACCGATTATTGCAACCTTCTTACCTGTTGGCTCATTACATGCTGGAACCGGAACATCACCGGCATTATCAACTGCCATTTTCTTAAGTCCCCTGATGTTGACTGGCGCGTCAATAAGTGTTCTCTTACATCTGTTTTCACATGGATGCTCACAAATGTATGCGCATGTTGTAGGCATTGGATTGTCTCTTCTTATAAGACGAACCGCGTCTGCATATCTGCCTTCATGCACAAGTGCTATGTATCCCGGTATATCTACTCCTGCCGGACATGACTTCACACATGCAACCGGCTGGTTACTGTTACATGAACAAAATCCTCTCTCAATATGTGACCTGAAATCATCCTCGCAGCCATCAATACATTTTAGTACAAGCTTTGCTGCCTCATATCCGATTGCACAGTCAGCGGAATAATAAATTCCCTCTGCTGTAAGCCTGATAACATCTAGAGTTTCCTCTGTTGCGTTACCATCAAGCACATCATCAAAAAGTCTCGCAAGCTGTCTAAGTCCCACACGGCATGGGACACATTTGCCACATGACTGTGCAAGACACATTTTTATAAATGATCTCGTAAGGTCGATAGTACACAATCCCGGTGGACTTGCTACTATTCTTCTCTCCAAATCCTGATATAAAGACTCCATTGTAACCTGAGCCTTATCCTTAGTAATAATCGTTAATCTGCTCAATTCCCGCTCCATTTCTGCATATTGCGTATGTCGTATTGCTGCTTGCCAGTATACCGCTAGACAGTTCCATGTAACATTTTACACAATTAATGTTAATTTGAAAAGGAAGGTTATTTTTTTCACACAATAACCTTCCCTTCATCCATTACTTATGGTCGCACTTCATGCACTGGCTCGTTTCTTTGTCAGTTTCTTTCTTATAAAATGCGCATGACCAGTCGCATATACTTTGCAATATCGGCATTACAGACAAGCCCTTTTCCGTAAGTGAATATTCAACTCTTGGCGGAATCTCGTCATATGATTTTCTTGAAACAATATCGTCAGCAATCAATGCCTTCAATGTTGTAGACAACACTGCATCTGTAATATTAACCATCTCTGTTCTTAACTCGCTATATCTTAATGTCTTCTTCTCAGCAAGAACACATATAATTCTTGACTTCCATTTGCCACCGAACACTTCAAGCCCATATTCCAATGGACATCTGATATCAGCTTCTAATTTCTTATGATACATAAATTCTCCTTATTTCACTTTTTGAATCTGCCCATGGGCATTTCATTATAATATCACGATATCAAGATTTTTCAAAGCTGCTATTGATTTTGTTAGTGACTTATTAAATTAATCCTCTTTCCATACATCCTTAGCCATGTTGAATACAGCCCATGCCTTTGGCCATCCTGCATAAAATGCAACATGAGTAATAACTGCTGCTATTTCCTTTGCTGTTACTCCGTTCTTCTTGGCATTTTCAAGATGGAACATAAGTGACGAATCAGTTACTCCTGACGACATCAGTGCAACTACTGTTATTATGCATCTTGTTTTTAAATCAATGTCTTCATTGTTCCAGTTCTCTCCGAAAAGTACATCATCATTAAAATGTGCGAACTCCGGTGCAAATTCTCCCAAAGCATTCCTTCCTGCTGTCTGTACAATCTTAGCCATTATTCATATCCTCCTAGCCTAATTTGTTATATTCCTCGTCAGTAACCGGTTCGCACCACTCATTACTGCAATTCTCGCCTGGAATCTCTGCGGCAATATGTGAAAACCAGCTGTCCTTCTTAGCTCCATGCCAGTGCTTAACTTCTGGTGGAATTGCGATTACAGTTCCCGGCTCAAGGCTTACAGGCTCCTTGCCCTCTTCCTGATACCAGCCCTCTCCAGCTGTACATATAAGCATCTGTCCGCCGCCCTTTGTTGCATGATGGATATGCCAGTTATTACGGCATCCCGGCTCAAAAGTCACATTTGCAAGAAAAAGCCCGCACTTAGGATCTGTCAGCGGATTCAGGAAAGAATCACCAATAAAATACTTAGCATATGCTGTATTTGCCTGACCTGTTCCGAAAACATTCTGCTTTTCAAAATCATCCTTATCCATAAATTTCATGATAATAACACCTCTTCTTTCATAAAAATGTAAATTATTTGATACCTGTATGATACGACTTGAAGTTAGCTTTAGGGCAAGAGGTTTATGGGATTTTATATAAATTTTTGCACAAATGTGATGTCTGGTCTTCCGCTTTGGTGCACCGACTTGCGTTTTGGACTTCCACGTGCCTCCCCTCCACTTCAAAGTCCAATTCGCCGCTCTTTCTCGCTCCTTTTGGACTTCCTCCTGCCTCCCCTCCGCCTCAAGGTCCAATCCGCCACGTTCCCGCTCCCCACCACGCAAAAAAGGCGGATTGCAAAGCAATCCGCCAGTCGCAATCCGCCAATTCTAATCCACCAGTCTCAATCAACCAGTCCAATCCTCCATCAGCCAATTCCACCAAGTAAAGCACCTGCAATAAGTGCAACAAGTGAAAGTGGAACAAGGACATATTTGCCGAGTGGTACAAACCACTTTCCAATAGGCTTATCTGCACCTGCATTAACAGCATCAACAGCAAACTTCTTTCCTGCAACCCAGAAGAACATAATTGCTGCGAGCATTGCGCCAAGTGGGCAGATATAGATAGATACTGCGTCCATCCAGCCTGATACAATACCCTGTATTACAAGTGACACAACACAGCCAGCCACTGCGATAATTCCAACAGATGCAACACGGTTAAGCTTAAGCTTCTCCTGAATAGTTGCAACCGGAGCTTCATACAGATTAACAAGTGAGCTCATGCCGGCAAACAGAACACATACATAGAATACAATTCCTACAATCTTGCCACCCGGCATACCATTAAATACATTTACAAGATAGATAAACATAAGTCCGGGACCACCTGAAGATAACTCGGCACCGCCTGCTGCCATACCCGGAATAATAACAAATGCAGCTAATAAAGCAGCAATAGTATCAAATACTGCAACATTTCTTGCAGAAGAAACAACATTTTCCTTATCACTAAGATATGAACCATAGATAACAGTTCCGTTACCTGCGATAGACAGTGAGAAGAATGCCTGACCAAATGCATATATCCAGAGCTTTATATCAAGAAGTCCCTTAGGATTAAGAGTAAAAATGTATTTGTATCCTGCACTTGAACCAGGAAGTGTGAAGATATATATTCCAAGTCCTACAAACATGATGAAAAGCAAAGGCATCATGACCTTGTTTGCTTTCTCAATTCCGCCTGCAATACCAAGTGCCATAATAACAGCAGTTACAACCATCGCGATTATAAGCCACATATTATTGCCAAATGCACTTGCTGTACTTCCAAACATACCACCAATAGCTGACATATCATTGCCCATTGCTGAAAGCTTTCCAGAAAATGCAAGATAAGTATATTTGAATATCCAGCCAACAACTACAGTATAGCCCATTGCCAGAGCCAGTGAGCCAAGCACAGGAATAAAACCAATTGCCTCACCTGCTTTTCTCTTTCCTGTACGCATCTGCATACAGTCGCCAAATGCTTTAATAGGTCCGCCCTTAGTTGCACGGCCAAGTGCCATCTCCTCGATAACACCTGTTGAACCTATCAATATTACAAATAATACATAAGGTATTAAAAATGTCATACCACCCCATGCAGATACCATATATGGAAAACGCCATATATTTCCCATTCCTACTGCCGAACCGATACAGGCAAGAATAAAACCTGTACGGCTCTTAAAGCCATCTCTTTCCAATTCAATTCCGTTATTTCCCATAGCTTTAATTCCTTTCTTCCTCATATTGCCAATAGCACATCACTTGTCTGTACCAAAGATTCTTCATGAACGCTCATACGCAAAAAAGGCAAAGAAACCATTACCCCTTCCGGGTCATGGCTCCTTTGCCTTTGATGACTGTATAATATACCATTGTGTTATTCCTGTAAAATACATGTTGGTTATAAAACCATAACCAGAAATAATAGTTAAACTACATAATCCACATCTGTGCCAGATACATCACAACTGGCATTGTAATAATTGAAAACAGCGTTGACAGGCAGACCATACATACCGCCCGCTCATAATTCTGCCCGAATTTCTGTGCAAATATTGCCGTACTCGTTCCAACCGGTGTTGCCGCAGCAATTAGTGTAATCATTCCAATCTGACCGTGTCCCGCCGGTATAATATAAAGCACAAGCAGTGTAAGCAGCGGAATTATTATAAGCCTGACTAACGATGCCAGATACAGAGACGGATTAAGCAGTAAGTCACGGATTCTGACACATGACAGATAATATCCCAGTACTATCATGGCTGCAGGTGTATTAAGTGCCGCAACTCCAGCCATCGTGCTGTTTATTACACCTGGCAGTTTAATTCCCGTAATAAAAAGAAACAGTCCTATAACAAGTGATATTGTCACAGGATTGACGAATACCTTTTTTATATTTATCATATCCTTGCGGCGGGTTATTATCACAATTCCGTATGTCCACTGCAACAGATTAAGAATACTTGCAAATGATGCAACATAGAATGCTGCATCATTTCCAAATACCGCAGTTACAAGTGGAATTCCGATAAATCTGCCTTGCCGTTTCATCATCACATCCACTTGCCCATACAGGACACATATCAGTAGAACAGATGATAGACGAGAAATTCATTGACCTTGCAGATTCCCCATCCTACGCCGGAGTGTTCAATTCAATATTCAGTAAATGTAAGAAAACTCCTCAGATAG
>OHFQ01000723.1_pt1 | contig 14940 bp, 9 predicted proteins | sample 1567581 | NCBI WGS metagenome assembly OHFQ01 (sample SAMEA3879559, study PRJEB24766) | human gut metagenome | biome: human-associated habitat; feature: feces | place: USA | collected 1985/1987 | reverse complement strand
GGATCACACGCTCGTCACCGAAATACGCACTCACATAGCAGTTCTTATAAACACCACCCACGCGGAAACGAACGGTCAGCTCCTCGTCCATTCTCGCCGGATCGATGGTTCCCGGAACTGTGTAGCGCACACCTTCGATCGGATTTAAGACGATCTCATGTCCGCCGGACGGACGGTTCTCGCCCTGTTTCACATAGGCCGCCGCGTTCTTTCCGGCAATCGCCGCCTCCTCAGATACAAAATCCACGAGATCATGGACATGAAGCACATTTCCGCAGGCAAATACACCGGGCACATTTGTCTCAAGGCTTTCGTTTACGACCGGTCCGCTTGTTACCGGATTGAGCTCTACACCTGCTGTTTTTGAAATCTCATTTTCCGGAATGAGTCCGCATGAGAGTAAAAGCGTGTCGCACTCGTAAAACTCCTCTGTTCCCTCAATCGGCTTGTTGTGCTCGTCCACCTGTGCAAGAGTGATGCCCTCCACACGCTCCCTGCCCTTTATATCAACCACTGTGTGGCTGAGCTTAAGCGGAATTCCAAAATCATCCAGGCACTGCACTATATTACGCTTCAAGCCTCCCGAATACGGCATGAGCTCTGCAACCACCTGCACCTTGGCACCCTCCAAGGTCATTCTTCTTGCCATGATAAGACCGATATCTCCTGAGCCGAGTATTACTACCTTTCGTCCCGGCATGTATCCCTCTATATTCACCAGTCTCTGAGCTGTACCCGCCGAGAAAATTCCTGCCGGTCTGTAGCCTGGTATGTTTAGGGCACCTCTTGCTCTCTCCCTGCAGCCCATCGCAAGTATTACGGTCTTTGCGGCGATATGGAAAAGTCCGTCTGTGCGGTTCATAGCTGTAACTATTTTATCGTTTGCCTCATCTTTTATCTTTACATCATGCCTGTCATCTGCCCCATTTTCGAACTCGTCACCTGTCGAGATGTCCATGACCATCGTATTCAGCCTGTACTCTATGCCAAGCTCTTTGACCTCTTTGATAAATCTGCCGGCATATTCAGGGCCTGTGAGCTCCTCCTTAAAGGTGTGCAGGCCAAAGCCGTTGTGTATACACTGATTTAAGATACCACCAAGCTCACAGTCTCTTTCCAGTATAAGTATTTTATCTATTCCATTTTTCTTAGCGGAAGCTGCTGCCGCAAGACCTGCCGGGCCACCTCCTACTATCACAATATCGTAAAATTCCATATTGCCCCCTATGTTAATCTGATATTAATCCAATATCAATCTATCGTTACCTATCTCTTTGAAGTAAGACAGACTATCCTCGATTCTTGCTCATTCCAACAACTATCTTTGACTTTCCACCGCTTTTGGTGATGTCAAGCTGCGAAATTCCCTTCTCTCTGGCGATAATCTCCATAGTTCTCGGAGAACAGAAGCCTGCCTGACATCTGCCCATTCCGGCTCTGGTGCGTCTCTTCACACCATCAAGTGACTTTGCGCCAAGTGGTCTATTTACCGCATCCATTATCTCGCCCTCCGTAATCATCTCACAGCGGCAGATTATATTGCCATACTCAGGCTTTTCTTTTATCAGCTTTTTATACTCATCCTCTGAAATCTTCTTTGGATTTAAAATACCTTTTCTTGTCTCAATGAAGTCCGCATTTTTTGAAGGATTAAAAAGCTCCTCAACTATTGCTGCCACTCTCTCACCGATAGCCGGCGCACTTGATAAGCCCGGTGACTCTATACCTGCGCAGTCAATAAAATACGGTGCGTCAGAAAGCTCCTCGATGATAAACTCATGTCCGTCCTCATGTGCACGGTTTCCTGCAAACGATGTTATGACCTGACGCATAGGAAGTGACGGCACCGAACGTGTGCCGGATGTCACAACATGCTCTAAACCTGCTCTCGTTGTATTTGTACCATCCTTGTCCTCATGGTCATCTGCTGTAGGTCCGATTAGGATATTTCCGTGTACTGTCGGGGTTACAAGCACGCCCTTGCCGTATTTTCCCGGAAGCTGGAAGATTGTCTTGTCAACGATACCTCCCGCAGCCCTGTCTAAAAGCTCGTACTCTCCGCGCCTTGGTGTGATATGGATTTTGTTTTCACTCACCATGTTGTGAAATACATCAGCATATACACCGGCTGCATTTACAACGCAGCGTGCATGAATTTCTCCATTTTGAGTAATGAGAATATAGCCTGCCTGCTCCTTTTGAATCTCCTTCACCTCGGTGTTAAATAAAAACTCCACACCGTTTGCCGCAGCATTCTCAGCAAATGCAATATTCATACCAAACGGACATACAATGCCTCCTGTCGGGCAGTAAATAGCTGCCACCACCTCATCAGACAGATTCTGCTCCATCTCATGTGCTTTCTTTGAATCAAGAATTTCAAGTCCCGGCACGCCATTTGCGATTCCCTGATTGTAAAGCTCCTTAAGCCTTGGCATATCGTCATCGCTAAAGCACACTATCAGTGAGCCGTTTCTTCTAAACTCAAAATCAAGCTGCTTCGAAAGCTCGTCCATCATCTCATTTCCACGGATATTCATCTGTGCCATAAGTGTACCGGTCTTACAATCAATTCCGGAATGGACAATAGCACTGTTTGCCTTTGAGGTGCCACAGCACACGTCCTCCTCCTTTTCCACCACACAGATGGACAGGTTATATTTCGAAAGCTCTCTGGCACAGGCGCTTCCCGATACTCCCGCTCCTATAATTACTACATCATACATGTTATTTTCTCCTACCAATTTCCATGCATTGTTTAATTGCCGTATCACTAAGCTCATTTAAAACAATGCAAGCATAAGCTATTATTCATCCTTCGCCCAGTTAAATGCGCAGGCGACAGCCTTTTTCCACATTTTAAGCTTCTTTTCTCTCAAATCAGCCGCTATCTCCGGCTCAAACACACGGTCAATAGACCAGTTTCTCTTTATATCATCCATGCTTTCCCAGTAGCCCACCGCAAGCCCTGCGAGGTACGCTGCGCCCATGGCTGTTGTCTCCACGCACACAGGCCTGTTGACCGGTGCATTGCTGATATCAGCCTGCATCTGCATGAGCAGATTATTGGCACTGGCGCCGCCGTCCACCTTAAGTGATGTGAGATTGATGCCCGAATCAGCCTTCATTGCCTCAAGCACATCATTCACCTGAAATGCCATTGATTCCAGAGTTGCCCTTATGACATGGTACTTGTTTACACCTCTCGTAAGCCCCACAATGGTTCCTCTGGCATACTGATCCCAGTACGGTGCTCCAAGCCCTGTAAATGCCGGCACCACATAGCAGCCGTTTGTGTCTTTTACCTTTCTCGCCATGTATTCTGAATCTGTTGAGGAATCGATAAATTTCATCTCATCGCGTAGCCACTGGATAGAGGCTCCTGCCACAAATATTGATCCCTCCAGCGCATATACCACCTTGCCGTCTATGCCCCAGGCTATAGTGGTAACAAGTCCGTTCTTTGAGGATACCGGCATCTCACCTGTGTTCATCAGCAGAAAACAGCCTGTACCGTATGTATTTTTGGCTTCCCCTGCCCTGAAGCAGGTCTGGCCAAAAAGCGCAGCCTGCTGGTCTCCTGCCGCTCCCGCGATAGGAATCGGACCCCCGAAAAACACAGGATTCACCTCACCATATACACAGCTTGACGGCATTGGCTTTGGAAGCATGCTTTTTGGTATATCAAGCTCCTTAAGTATCTCATCATCCCACTTTAAGGTATTGATATTAAACATCATGGTTCTTGAAGCATTGGAATAATCCGTGACATGCACCTGTCCCTGAGTGAGCTTCCATATAAGCCATGTCTCGACTGTTCCAAACAAAAGCTCGCCTCTTTCGGCTCTCTCCCTCGCTCCCGGCACATTGTCAAGGAGCCACTTGAGCTTAGTTGCCGAAAAATAAGCATCTATCACAAGACCTGTCTTTTTCCTAAAGGTCTCAGTAAGCCCCTTCTCCTTCAGTGAATCCGCATACTCTGCCGTGCGCCTGCACTGCCATACTATTGCGTGATAAACCGGCTCACCTGTATTTTTGTCCCATACAATTGTGGTCTCTCTCTGGTTAGTAATGCCTATCGCACATATGTCGGCTGCCGTAGCCTGGATATTGGCCATAGCCTCCTTTGCCACCTCAAGCTGTGTGGCCCAGATTTCCTCTGCATCATGCTCCACCCAGCCCGGCTTTGGAAAAAACTGCGTAAATTCCTTCTGTGCCACACTGCACATCTCGCCCTTCTCATTGAAAAGTATACATCTGTTGCTGGTCGTGCCCGCATCTAATGCCATAATATACTTTGCCATGTAAAAATCCTCCAACTCTCTATATTTCCAGCTTTTTTCCTTCTATCCTGCTACAATTCTTCCTCTACCATGCTCTTCTCTCTGTTGAACGCATCATAGATACATGGAATTACTATAAGCGTAAGGATGGTTCCGTATACGAGACCTCCTATTATTGCGATTGCCATCGGCTTTATCATATCTGAGCCATCTCCGATACCTATCGCCGATGTAAACATTGCGAGTATGGTGGTCATCGCTGTCATCAGTATTGGACGAAGCCTTGTACGGCCTGCGTCTATGATTGCCTCATGCTTGCTCATGCCCTCTCTCCTGGCCTGATTGATGTAATCAATGAGCACGATTCCATTATTTACAATGAGACCTGCCAGCATGATAAAGCCAAGCATTGATATGATTCCGAGCTCATTTCCCGTGATGAAAAGAGCTATAAAGCCTCCTGTAAACGCAAGAGGTATACAGAACATGATAATAAACGGTGAAAGCAATGACTGGAACTGCGCCACCATGATAAGATAGATAAATATCACTGCTAGCACAAGCATAAGTACAAGCTGACTCATTGACTCATTTATTGTCTCATCCTCGCCCTCCATATCTATTGAATAGCCATCAGGAATACTAAGTTTATTAATTTTTGATTTAATTTTATCGCTTAGTAATGTTACATTATGGTTTTCATCAACCGCACCTGATACTGTAATATATCTTGTCTGAGCATCTCGATGAATGGTACTTAGTGTCTGTTCCTGCGAAATAGTGCAGATATCACTGAGCGGAATCTCCTTTTCACTGCCATCATTATCCTTATAGGTAAATGTAAGGTTTTTAATGTCGTCCACAGTCACATCAGACTGCTCTGCAGATTGTAGGTATACCTCATAGTCCTTTATGTCGGTCGTAATGGTTGTTGCACTCTTTTGAGATGATATCTCACCGGATACGAGCTGGTATACCTGAGCCACCGTATAGCCATACTTTGCTGCTTTTTCCTTATCCACAGTTATCTTAAGCTCATTGATTGTATCTCCAAGACCGTCATCTATATCTGTCACGCCCTTTGTGTCCTTAAGGATATCTGCCACATCACCTGCAAGCTTCTGCAGCTTGTCTATATCATTACCCTTAATCCTGACAGAGAGACCACTTCCGAAAAACTCTGATGAGTCCATAGCCTGTGAAGATGCTGTTACCTTGCAGTCCAGATTCTTTGTGCGTTTTTCAATTTCATCTATTACCTTATCCGATGAAACATCCGACTTCTCATCAAGCAATATATACATGCTCACGCTGTCGCTTCCTGAGCTCATCAGGTTCATAGTCGAGCTGCCGCCTGCTGTAGCTCCTATTGTGTCTATTCCCTTTATATCAGAAATTTTGTCCATGACCTTATCAGACAGCTCTGTAAGCTGCTTGAAATCAAGCTTTTCGTCATCCTTTGCCTCTATGGTAAGTGAAATCTGATTTGACTCCATGTCCATATCCATAAATGTCATTCCCCTTGACATGCAAAGTGCGCCACTGCCGACTAAAAGCACTACTGCCGCAATAAATACCACCGGCTTAAATCTAAGACATGTGCCGAGCACATTTCCATACCAATCCTTAAAACGGTCAAACCATGGATGCTTTATATCCTTCGTCTTTTTGAGCATGCCTGAAGCAATTGCCGGTACAAATGTGAGTGCCACTACAAGAGATGCCATAAGAGTAAACGCTACCGTAAGTGCCAGGTCTACAAAGAGCTGTCTCGTGATTCCATCAGTAAAAATGATTGGCGCGTACACACTTACCGTGGTAAGTGTAGATGCAAAAATGGCTCCTGCTACCTGATTTGCACCCTCAACAGCCGCCTTCTTTACCGAATATCCCTCTCCCCTTAATCTGTAGATATTCTCGATTACTACGATTGAATTATCCACCAGCATTCCTATTCCAAGCACAAGTCCCGACATTGAAATGATATTTAAGGTGATATCCGTAAAATACATAAGCACCACTGCCACAATAACCGATAGCGGTATAGATGCTGCAATAACAAGTGTTGGCTTTATATCCTTTAAGAACAAAAGCAATACGAAAATGGCAAGTATTGCTCCCACTATCATATTCTGCATCACACTTTTTACAACCATGTCGATGTATACGCCCTGGTTCATAAGCACTGTGGTGTGTAATCCGTCATTTTCCTTTTCCAGCGAATCAAGCTTGTCCAAAAGACGGTCTGTGACGTCTCCTGTAGAGTAGCCGGTCTGCTTCTCCATGGAGAGCATTATTCCGGGATTACCGTTGACTATCGCATATGTCTCATCCGAGTTGTCAGTCATCTCAACATCTGCCACATCACCGACATGAATAGGAGCTATTCCATCAAGCTTCATATCCATAAGCACCAGATTTGTTAAATCATCAATTGATTTTATCTCATCTCCCACCTGTACTATGTACTGCGTGCCATTTGAATCATTTACATAGCCTGCAGGCATATCAAAATTCTGAGCGACGAGCAGCTGAGAGAGCGAGTCAATTGTTAAAACTGCATTTAAGTTTGACTTGTCAAGTGCATCATCCTTACTCTTTTCAAGCTCCTTCTTTGAGCTGTCAAGAGATGCCGCTGCTGTTGCAAGCTGTGCTGACTGCTGTCCTATGCTTATCGAGCTTATAGCTGCCTGACTGTTTAGATTATCATAGGCATCTAAAAGTGCTGTCTCTCCTTGTGCTATCTGGTCAAGCCCGCTTTGGCACTGCTCTATACCTGTATTCACCTGAATGAGAGTCTGTGCTATCGCTGACGCTGCCGCAGGCAGATCATCTGCTGTGTTTACGGTGATTCCAAGCGCCGAGAGACCTGAAAACTGTGTTGCAATCTGCTTATCAACCTGCTCAAGCTGTGCTTTAAGTGCTGTGCCCGCTTCACCCGGTGCATTTGCGCCCTCTTTGAGTGACGGAATTGTCTTTGTATATGTATCACTATTCATGAAGTCTGAAAGAGCTGACTGAATTGTTTCAAGCTGGCTTTTCTGCTCATTTAAGCTTGCAAGAGTACTCTCTAGCTGAGTCTTCTGCTCTGCAAGCTTTGCCTTTTGCTCCTTTAGCGTATCCACTCCCGCGCTCATCTGATCCGATGCAGATGTGATCGCGTTTTGTCCGCTCTCTATCTTTGCGCTTGCATCATCCATCTGACTTTTTGCATCGTCAAATTTCTTTGAAACGGCATTATTTATTTTCTCATTGAGCGCATCTATCTTGGCCTGATTCATCGTGACCTGTATCTGCTCGGTGAGCTCACCTGTCGCAGTCACTGATGCGACTCCCTCCGTACTCTCAATTGCAGGCTTAAGTGTGTTTTCCACAAAGTCGGTGATTTCCGACTTGCTTTTCCCATCCATATCCACAGCAGTCATCATGATTGGAAGCATGTCCGGATTTATCTTCATAATGGTCGGAGTACCCACTCCATCCTTCCAGCCAGCCTTGACCTGATCTATTTTCTGCTGCATCTCTATCACTACAGAATCCATGTTGGCATTCTGCTCATACTCGCATGTCACCAGAGAATAGCTGTTATATGACATTGAGCTTACGTTTTTGATATTGGACGTAGTTGCCATAGCTGCTTCAAGCGGCGCGGTGACATCGCTCTCCACCTCCTGTGGACTTGCTCCCATATCTGTTGTCACTATAAGTGCATACTGAAAGCTCATATCCGGCAGCAGATCTGTCGTCATCCTGCCAAGTGATACAACACCGAGTACTATTACCAGCAGTACTCCTACAAGTACAGTAAAAGGCTTTTTTACACTATATCTTGATATCATCTGACCCCTCCTTCTTCTTTTCCTTGATAATATCCTGCCTTAGTTTGATAGACATTGTGATTACTACGATTTTCACAATAAATTTAATTCGCTGTTATACTTTTATTATACAATGTGGCGGATTGCAACTCAATTGGTTTATACTTTTTTAAGAGTTTTTGACAATAAAAAGACACCCAATTATACGATTAATATAATTCGATGTCCTTAAATGTCCTTAAATGTCTTTTAATATCTTTTATTTATTTCAGCTTCAGATGCCCTCTTCCTCTGTCTCATCCTCATCATCATTGATACCTGCAACAGCACTTGTAACGGCTCCGATTACAGCGACAAGTGCAAAGATGATAACTAAAAAAATAACTATAAAAAATGCTACTAAAAAACCTGTATCTGTCATATAATTTACCCCCATAGCTGTCTCACAGCTTCTTTAAAATATAGTTTTAGTTTAACACACTTGTCTGTAAATAACAATATCGTAAAGGGCTAAATTATTGACTAAATATTGACTAAAATATTGATTTATGAAATTGCTCAGTCCTTGATCTGCATACCGTTTGCATCCATATGATAGCCTTCTGTCATGATCAGCTTTGATACCGGAACTATCTCATAGCCCATTTCCTGCAGCTTCGTGAGCATCTCATCGAGTGCCTGCGAGGTGTATTTTGCGCCAAGATGGCAGAGTATTATCGAACCGCAATCCAGGCTTTTGTGATTGCACACTGTATCTATAATGTTTTGCACACCATAGTTTTTCCAGTCGAGCGAATCCACATCCCACTGGATTGGATAATAGTCACAGCCATACACTGTGTCAATCAGTTCATTGTTGTACGAGCCGTATGGCGGTCTGAATACCTTCATATCCTTTCCGGTCAGCTCCTTGACCTTTTTGTGCACATCCATTATCTCCGTCTTCATCTCGCCTGCCGTGATTGTTGCCATATCATAGTGGTGCTCACTGTGATTTCCGGGCTCATGCCCTTTTTCAACCAGCGTCTTTACACATTCAGGATTATCACTCACAAACCCTCCTGTCATAAAAAATGTAGCCTTTACGTTGTGCTTGTCAAGTGTCTCCATCATACTGTCAAAATCCTCTGCTCCCCAGGCACAGTCAAATGAAAGGGCTATCTTTTTTTCTGTTGTCTGAACCGAATATACAGGCAGCTTTCTGTCCCCGAACTGACTCACAGCACTGCTAAGTGTCTCCATCACCTCTATATTTTTCAGCTGTGATATGTCATACTCTCTACCATATAAAGCGCCTGTAATAAGAAGCGCCGACAGCAGCACTCCAAAAAGGAATCTATGTCGGCGTTTCTTTCGTTTTGTCCCATTATGTAGTTTTGTATTTTGCATGTATGCTCTGTATTCACTCATGCTATATACTATTCTTTATTATCACAAATTATGAATAATGAAATAACTCTATTTCAGTTCTTCTGCCCTTCCGATAAACTCAAGCACTACCTCAATCGACTGATGCGCAGCCTTCTCCGCAAAGGTCTGGTAGTCTGTCTCGCCGCCATCGCCGTCTGATATTGAGCGAAGAATGGCAAATGGCACCTTGTTCACATAGCACACATGACCGATGCTGCCTCCCTCCATCTCTGCTGCGATTGCATCAAAGGTATTCGAAATATAATCCTTCTGCTCCTTTGTGGCAATAAACTGATCTCCTGTTGCGATATTGCCCTTTTTGTAGTGGATATTCCTGTCAGCTAAGCATGAGCACATAAGCTCCACCATTTTTGTATCTGCCGGAAGCAGAATCATATTGATGCCTGAGAGAAGTCCCTTCGGATCTCCAATTGGCGATGTATCCATATCGTGTTGCAGCACGTTTGTGGCTACTGCCACGTCAAGCACATTTAAGTCCTTTGTCAAAGTTCCTGCCACTCCGATATTGACAATCATATCTACATCATATTTCAAAATCATGGCCTCTGCACATATTGCCGCAAATACCTTTCCTATTCCGCATTTTGCCGCAACTACATACTGATCACCGATTTTACCCTCAACAAACTCCACTCCGCTGTAAACCTCTGTCTGTGTGTCTGTCATCTGAGCCTTTAAGTCATCGACCTCCATCTGCATTGCACCAATTACACCTATTGTCATTTTATTTCTCCATTCCTGCTATCTTGCTATTATATTTTTAGTCCTCGTTTACTGTGGATAAGTAAACTCCATATTTGTCTGGCTCTCAAGCACATTAAGATATGCACGGCACTCCTTCTTTGCCTCGTCAAGTGACAGATTCTCGTAATGTCCGCACTCTATGGCTGATGCACCAAATACCGGTCCATCATACTCAAGTATCTGTTTTAAGACCTCTTTGGTGATTTCAAAAACCTTCCCCGGCTCGACATCCCTCACAACGAGATAGAAGCCTGTCTGACAGCCCATCGGTCCAAAATATACCACATCATCTGCAATCTCAGAGTTTCTCACACATGTTGCAAACATATGCTCCACTGAGTGCATAGCTGAATTGGACATATAATCGCCTGCATTAGGTTTTCTTGTACGAAGGTCGTATGTGACGATTTCTCCGTCTTTTCTTGAAATATAAAATCCAGGTTTAAGAATATTATGATTAATTGTAAAGCTTTTAATTCTTTCCATAAAAATGTTTCTCCTTACTTAGTTGCTGTCTCAAACTGCTTCAGATAATCCTCAAATACATTGAGTGCATCATCCACAGGCTTTGGTGTGCTCATATCAACACCGGCACTCTTTAGCAGCTCGATTGGATTCTTCGAGCATCCACCGCACAGGAAATTTCCTATATACTTATCCACAGCAGGCTTTCCCTCCTCAAGTATCTTTTTTGAAAAAGCAACTGCTGCCGAATAGCCTGTCGAGTACTGATATACATAGTACGGTGTGTAAAAATGCGGTATGCGCATCCACTCATATGATATCTCATCATCCACGCGCATATCCGGTCCGTAGTACTGCACATTCAGCTCATGCCATAGCTCATTTAGCACATCCTTGGTAACCGGCTCGCCCTTTTGCATTTTCCGGTGAGCTATATGCTCAAACTCAGCAAACTGCGCCTGCCTGAAAAGTGTCGTCCTGAAGCCGTCCAGAAAATGTGTCATGAGATATTTTCTCTCATTCTCATCCTCACAATGCTCAAGCATATAGTGCATTAGAAGCGACTCATTGCAGGTGGATGCAACCTCTGCCACAAAAATCAGGTATCCTGCGTAGGTGATGCTCTGATGCTCATTTGAATAGTATGTATGCATCGCATGTCCCATCTCATGAGCCAGCGTAAACACACTGTCCAGATTGTCGGCATAGTTCAAAAGCACATACGGATGAGTGCCGTAAGCGCCCCATGAATACGCACCGCTTCTCTTGTTCTCATTCTCATATACATCTATCCAGCCACTCTCCATGCCAGCCTTAAGTGTGCTGACATACTCATCGCCCATAGGCTCAAGCGCCTTTGCCACAAGCTTTTTCGCCTCATCATAGGTGTAGGTGGTCTGTACATTGTCCACAATCGGTGCAAACAAATCATACATATGCAGATGCTCCACACCTAAAAGCTTCTTCCTAAGCGCCATGTACCTGTGCAGAGCCGGCAGATGTGCGTGAACCGTCTCGATCAGATTGTCATATACGCTCTCAGGAATATCGCCATCGGATAAATACATGGCCCTTGCGCTGTCATATTTTCTTACCCTTGCATAAAAAGTGTCATTTTTCAGCTTGCTGATGTACATCATTGAAACAGTATTACTCCACTTCTTGTACGAATCATACACTCCTCGGAACACCTGCTTGCGCAAGCTTCTGTCCTTGCTGCTTAAAAAGTCTATGAAATTGCCGTGCGTGATACGTATTTTATTTCCCTCGACATCAGTGATATACGGGAATTTGATATCCGCATTGTTGAACATGCTGAATATATTCTCCGGTGCTGCAGCCATCTCACCGCACTGCGCCAGGATATTCTCCTCTGCAGCCGATAAGGTATGCTCTTTCTGACGCATTATCTCATCAATCGCACGCTTATAGTGCATAAGCTCATTGCTCTCACTGTAAAAGCTCTCAAGCCTTTTATCATCTATCTGCAAAATCTCCGGACTCGCAAATGCCAGCGCACCTGATGCCTGAACAGTCAGCGTCTCTGCCTTTGACACATATGCCTGATATTTCGACACGGCAGTGTCCTGATGCGAGCGTTCATTCGCATAAACCACTATACGCTCCAAATAATAAGACAGCTCATCCTGCTTCTTAAAAAAATCAAGCAGCGTTGCTGCACTGTCGGCCAGATGTCCCTTAAATCCAGATAGCTTTTCTGCAATCTGTGACGCTTTTTCACACTCAGCCTCCCACAGCTCATCTGTCTCATACATATCCTCAAGCTTCCATTTGTACTCGTCTGAGATTTCATCTCTCTTTTGAAGCCTTTTCTCACTCATTTTGTGTTACCTTCTATCTTACTCTTTTTATTTAGAATCCCACACATCTGCTCTGCAAAATGCATATAGACGTGTGGGATATATGTGAATTATAACAATTAAGCTCTACTTTGTAATTAAAGTGCCCATACCACCTGAAACTGTCTTGCCCTCTTTATTGAGCTTTGTGATAAGCACTGAACGGATGGCAGAGTCACCGATAAAGTCGATAGCCGCCTCAATCTTTGGAGCCATGGTACCTTCATCAAACTCGCCTGCTGCAAGGTACTTCTTTGCCTCATCGACAGTCATGGTATCAAGCGGCTTCTCATCCTCCTTGCCATAGTTCAGGCAGACCTTGTCAACGCTTGTAAGTATAACAAGTCTGTCAGCATCAAGAGTATCTGCAAGCTTTCCGGCTGCAAGATCCTTCTCGATAACAGCGCTTGCGCCCTGAAGCTTATTGTCCTGTGCTAAAACAGGGATTCCGCCGCCACCACATGCGATAACAACCTGATCCGCATCAACAAGAGCCTTAATAGCATCCTTTTCCACTATATCAACAGGCTTTGGAGCTGCCACAACTCTTCTGTAGCCTCCCTCAACCTGTGTCACATGGTTGCCCTTCTTCTCCTCTTCCTCAGCCTCAGCCTCTGTCATAACACGGCCAATGATCTTTGTCGGATGATAAAAAGCCTCATCATATGGGTCAACAACCACCTGTGTAAGTATTGTTGAAACGGTCTTGTAAATTCCTCTGCCAAGAAGCTCTGTACGGATAGCATTCTGTAAATCATATCCTATATAGCCCTGGCTCATTGCAGAGCAGACTGCTGTAGGTGTAGCTGTATACTCAGGATAAATCCTGCAAAACTCAGACATAGCGGTGTGAATCATGCCCACCTGCGGTCCGTTGCTGTGTGTGATAACAACCTCATAATCGTCCCTGATAAAATCTGCAACTGCCTTTGCTGTATGCTTTGTAGCCTCGTGCTGCTCCGGAAGAGTTGTTCCAAGAGCATCATGTCCGAGTGCAATAACTATTTTTTTCTTCTTCATGCCGACCTCCTATGCTGCATCCGCTCAATGTGTATTATATCTCATAATCACAAACCGATGTGTATACTATGATAAATCTACATATAAACCATCAATTTTGAAGAATTCCTATGCGGTGCAAAAGTAAAATTATTTATATACATTATCTAATATTTTAGGGAATTTGTCTAGTACTTTGAACTGATTTGAACAACATTAACCAACATTCTGCCACAATGCAGCGAACGTAAGCCGAGCGTAGCGATGGCGCACACGTAAGCGCATATCTACCACAGCGTAAGGGACGTAAGCCCCGGGTACCGGCGGCGCACACGTACTCTTGCGGAAGCGCATAGCGAAGTGGCTTAGATACTGTAGAAATTATGCCCACAAAACGCAGAAATACCCAGCCATGGACGGCTGGGTAAGGCGTTATGCGCCACGGACGGCGCATAAAAGCCGTTTTCGTCAAGCATAGAAACCCATCAAGCATAATTTCGTACAGTATCTTAGCCACGCAGCGTAGCGACGGCAGGAGTACGTGTGCGCCCGTGGTACCCAGGGCTTGCGTTCCGTACTATTATATAAACGTCCTAAATAAGGTTTTTAATGCCTTCTGTTAAACGCTTTGCAACTCTCACATTGTTCATAGTGTAAAGATGAATTCCCTCCACATCATTAGCTAAAAGCTCAATTATCTGACTCTCGCAGTAAGACATTCCGGCATCAAAAAGTGCAGCCTTGTTGTCTCCGTATCTGTGCACAATCTTCTGGAACTTCTCCGGGAACTTTGCTCCGCACATTGTGACCATTCTCTGAATCTGAGCCGCATTGATACAAGGCATGATGCCTGGGATAACAGGCACATTGATACCTGCAAGCCTGCAATCCTCAGCAAAATTGAAGAAGGTATCATTGTCAAAGAAGAGCTGCGATAAAAGAAGCTCTGCACCGGCATCAACCTTTTTCTTAAGATTCTTAATATCATCTACCTTATCAGCTGCCTCCGGATGGATGTCCGGGTAGCACGCACCTGCGATACAGAACTGATCACCTGTGGTTTCCTTTATGTACTTAATAAGGTCGCTTGCATGGAGAAAATCCTCCTTTGCAGGCACGTTCGGATTTCTATCTCCTCTTAAAGCCAGGATATTCTCAATGCCCTCATATGAAAGCTGTCTGGTGAACTCATCTATCTCTGCCTTGTTATAGCACAGACATGTAAGGTGTACGACCGGCTCCACATTGTACTGGTTCTTGATTTTCTTCGCAATCTCGATAGTCTTGTTATTGTTTGAGCTGCCGCCTGCGCCAAATGTCACGCTGATGTACTCAGGATGA
>OHFQ01000710.1_pt1 | contig 15290 bp, 6 predicted proteins | sample 1567581 | NCBI WGS metagenome assembly OHFQ01 (sample SAMEA3879559, study PRJEB24766) | human gut metagenome | biome: human-associated habitat; feature: feces | place: USA | collected 1985/1987 | reverse complement strand
CGGAGAGAATGACAGACAGCGCCGCCGTGTCCGCGGACGTGGCAGTAACAGCGGTGCGCAAAATGCAGGATCTTTTGGCGGACCGCCGGAGTTCGACCCTGATGCAGGAACCGGTTCCGGCACAGGAGGCGACTTTGACGATTCCCTTTCAGAACCTCCTTGACCTTCCCGAGGGTGCCGGTTACCGGCACCGGGACGGGCGTGCCTCGGTCGATATCCGCAGGCAGGGGGATTCCCTGGCAGTCACCGGGCATTGCGATTCGCTCATGCGGCGCTGCCTATTCTATGAAGAAGAAGTTTTTCGAAGGCAGGTCCGGGAAGACAGCCTGCTGCAAACAGTTGAGTTCTATAAGCAGGAACTTGTGCGTATTCGTAGCGAAACCGAACAGGACATAACAGAGGTCAAAACGGAGTTCAAACAACGTTTTAACCCCGTTAAAATCTCCCTCATTGCCTTTATCGCCGGTATGGCATCCGGCATAGTATTAACCGTTTTAATAAAGAGACGACTGTATGAAAAATAACAAGAATTTCATCTACGGCATCGCTGTTGTCACGTTCGGTGCCATGACTATCGGCTGGATCGAGAAGGGCAGCTGGGACTGGGGCGGCACGAAGCCCGAGAGTGTCGATGTCGAAGCCGAGCAGGTTCCCGACGCCCCCGTCCTGACATTGCTCCAGAAGAACGGGCAGGTATCGCCCACGTTCAACCTTATCCAGCTGGACTATAAGAATATCAAGGCCGTGCTTGGCGGCACGCTTGTAGGTCCGGCAGATGCCCCGACCGGCTGGAAGGCCCCGACCGAACTGGTAAACCTTTCCGGTCCGTGGACCATCAAGTTCGTATCCGGGCAGACGATGTCCATCCCTAACGGTACCATCCTTGCGAACCTTGGCGGGAAACTGACGCTTACGGAGGTTTCCAAGCTGGAATGCCAGCTGAAGGTGAACAAGCCGGAGGACGGCTCTTCCCCTTACGAAATCAATGACACCGCGGCAGTGGAGGGCTAATGCATGGACGAGCGTGAAGCGAGAAAGGTGCAGAGGGAGGCATCCGAGGCATTGCTTGACCTGGGTGTCTCCCTTCCCCTGAAGGAATGGCGCCTGCCTTTTATGAAACGCCCCGTGCGGTGGCGCGTGACCATGCGCCGCCCGCGCCTTGCCGGGCAGATATGCATCGTGAGACTGTACCTTTCGATGGGTGTCTCCCCCGAGGAGGTTTCCTCCTTTGCCGGGCGTGAGCGGCTGGAGTTCCTGGCACGGAACGGCGTCAAGGTTTCCCGCATGGTGGCCTATACCCTCTGCCGCGGCCCGATGAGCCGGCGGCTTCTTGTCCGCCCCGTGGCATGGTTCCTGCGTGAAGCCGTGGAGCACCGTTTCCTGCTGGGCGCCCTGGAGAAGTTCATCAGCCTGATGGGCAGCGAGTCTTTTACGAGTATTATCAGCTCGATCGATCGGGCGAACCCGATGAAGTTGAGAATGAGCCAAAGAAGGAAGGGGAGTTAAGGACCGAGTTTGAAGGTTCTCATAGCCCCTTCGGTTTTATCTGGAACATCGCGAGCGCCACCGGCTGGACGGTGGAGTACATCCTGGAGAAGGTGAACTACCAGACGCTCATCCTGATGCTGTCCGACGCCCCGCGTTACGTCCGCCGGTCAGCAGCTGACTCCAAGGTTTCGCAAAGCGGTGGCGGTGGAATTGATCCGGAAGCCGCCGCCCGTGAAGCCGGCGACATAGTGAATTTTTACCAAAGCAATTTAGAACTGTAAACGATGAAGCCCGTAGAAATCGAATTCCTGATGAAGGACAACTTGACGGGGGGCCTTGACAAGGCCGGCCTTGCCGTCGACATCCTTGCCGAGAAATCGGAGAAGGCCGCCGCTGCCATCAACGCCCGTATTTTAGAGCAGCGCAAGGTCATCGACCGGGTGAACTCCGACCTGCACCGGATGGAAACGCAGCTCCAGAACATGAAGCCCGGCCCGGCACAGGCGGAACTTGCCGCCGACGTGGCGGCCTGTCGCAAGGTCCTGGATGAGGAGCGTGCCGCCCTTGAAGGGCTTGAAAAGGAGCACCGCGAGGCGGAGAAGAGCGTCCGGAACCTCCGTAAAGAGTACGAGCGTATCTCCTTAGAGGAAGAACGTGCCGTCGCCGGTAGCAAGAGCCTGACCGACAAGATCCGGGAGCAGAAGGAAGTCATCGGGCAGATTGAAAGCGATATCAAGTCGCTGGAGAAAGCCTACCAGGGGGCCGCGCCCGGCAAGGCGAAGGTAGCCGCCCTGGATGAACTGAACGCCGCGAAGAAAGCGCTTGAAGAGGAAAAGGGCGCCCTTGCCGGGCTCCAGGCTGAACAGGAGAAGACGCGTGCAAGCAGCAAACGCCTTTCCATGCAGCTGCGTGAGCTCCAGGACAACATGGCCCGCATGCGCCTGGAAGGGAAACAGGACACCGAGGAGTACCGGAAGATGGCAGCGGAAGCCGCCAACCTTTCCGACACGCTTGCCGACCTGAACACCCAGACGAAAATCCTCTCGCACGATGACGCGAACCTCCAGGGATTCATGTCCGGCGTGAGCGGCCTTGCCGGTCTGTTCACCACGGCCACCGGCGCGCTGTCGCTTTTCGCCTCGGAGAACGAGAACCTGGCGAAAATACAGACCCGCGTCCAGAGCGTGATGGCCATCACGATGGGTCTCCAGCAGGTGTTCAATACCCTGAACAAGGACTCCGCCTTCCGCCTGGTGACGGTCGTGAAGATGAAGAACCTGCTGACAGCTGCCAATACCCGGCTGGCTGTCGCCCTGGGCATTTCCACCGGTGCCGCGCAGGCCCTGATGGCCACGCTTACGTTGGGGCTTTCAGCCGTAATAACGGGAATTATCGTCCTTTGGGATAAATACAGTGACGCGCAGGAAAAAGCGGCGGAAAAAGCGAAAGAACGGGTAAAAATCGAGAGTGACGGCCGCGCACAGATGATCAAGACCCGTTTCGAGATCGAGAGCACGCTGGCGAGCCTGAAGAAGTTCACCGGCACGAAGGACGAGGAGAAGTCCAAGGTGGAGGAACTGAACCGCAAGTACGGCGAGAGTTTCGGGTATTACGACACGATCGCCCAGTGGTATGACATCCTTCAGAAAAAGGGTGAGAAATACATCCAAATGCTTTTCCTCCAGGCCAAGGTGCAGAGCCTGGTGAACAAGGCCACGGAGGCTGACGAGAAGGTGAACGAGATCAAGGCCAGCAAGCCGGAAGACGTGGACGGCTCGATGGGCTGGTTCGCGCGCATGGGGCTTTACATGGCCCAAAGCGAGTCGTACGGACGGGTGGACGCGCAGTCCATGATATCGGAGTATAACGAGAAGGCGAAGGAAAAGGCCGTACGTGAGGCCGAGGAAGTCCGCGACGGCTACCTGGCTGAAGCCCGGAAGCTCCAGGAGGAATATCTGGATATCGGCAAGGAGTTCGACCTGGGTGACCATGCCAAACCCGACCCGAATGCCGCCAAAAAGGAGAAACAGTCGGAAGAGCAGCGTGCCTCGGAACTTCTGAAGCTCCAGATGAAGAACCGCCAGGCGGAAATCGACCTTCTGAAGGAGAGCGGCGAGAAACGCCGCCGCCAGATCCGCCTGAACTATGACAAGGAGATCGCCGAGCTTGCCTCCCAGGAGAAGAAGTGGAAGGACGCGCAGAAGGGTAAACTGACCGGTGAGCAGGAATCCACCCTGAAGGAGGCGCGGGAGAAGGCCGCGGCGGCACGTGACGGCGACCTGGCAAAGGTGACCAGGGAAGAGAACGACGCCGCCCGCCAGTCGATGCTCGACTACCTGAAGGAATATGGTACGTACCAGCAGAAGAAGCTGGCCATCGCCCAGGAGTACGCGGAGAAGATCCGCCGTGCGCAGGAGGAGGGGAACTACAATGAGGTATTGCGCCTTGGCCGCCAGCAGAAAGAAGAGACTGCCGCCGCCGAGATTGCCAGCCTGAAGGCGGATATCGACTGGGACGGCCTTTTCGGCAATTTCGGCGGGCTGCTTGAAGAGCAGCTGCGCCCCACGCTGGTGAAGCTGCGGAAGTATGCCGCCTCCGACGAGTACCGGAATGCCGGTGCCGAGGACAAACAGGTGATCAGCCAGCTGATCGCGAAGCTGGAGGATCGGAGCGCGGGCGGTATTAACCGGAACATGTTCAAGGATGTTTCCCGTGATCTTTCCGCTTACCAGACGACGCTGCGTGAGCTGACAGAGGCCAAGGAAAGGGAGAAGGTCGCCGCTGACGCTTTGGTGGTGGCGCAGGAAAAACAGAAAAAAGCCGCTGAAAGCGGTGACCCCTCCGCCATGAAGGAAGCGGAAGAACTGGTGGCTACCGCGCAGGAAGCTTTCGACGCCGCCTCGGCGAGCGTGGCCACCCTGACAGAGGCGAACGACAAGGCGGCGCAGGACCTGCGCACGTCCAGCACGAACGCCGTTTCATCCCTCACCGGGTTTGCCGAGGGGCTCCAGAGCCTGAAGTCTGGTTCCCTTGCCGGCGTGGTTCAGGGGCTCGGCAAACTGGGCGAGGTGACGAAGAACATGGGCGGTGTGATGGGCAGCGTGGGCAGTACCCTTGCCGAGACGTTTTCAAACGGCGGCATCATCGGGCAGATCATCGCGGCGGTGCTTTCCATCCTTGACGTGCTGAAGGAAGGAATCGGTACGCTGGTAAGCGGTATCCTTGATTCCGTGCTCGGTGCGGTGAACGGTATCCTGGAGAACATCCTTTCCGGTGAACTGTTCACGCAGATCGGCAGCTCGCTTTTCTACGGGGTGAGGGACATCCTGGACACGGTGACCTTCGGCCTGTTCTCCTCGCACGGCAATGCCAGGGAGGTGAACGCGCTGGTGGATCGGCTGACCGAATCGAACAAGTACCTGACCACCGCCATCGAGAAGCTGACCGACGAGATGGCCAGCTCCGGCGGCGCACGTTCCACCGAGTACTACCGGAGTGCCTACGAGAAACAGCAGCAGAAAATTGAGAACGACCGCCAGATGCTCGCGGCAAAGATGGGATACCACAGTTCGCACCACTCGAACAACTACTACATCGGCAAGGCCATGGGCAGCGGTGACTGGGACACGGTTTCCGCCTACCTGGGCAAATCGGTGCGGGATACCGGTTCCCTCTGGAGCCTTTCCCCCGAGGAACTGGCCCGGCTCCAGGAACTTCCCGACATCTGGGAGAAACTCCATTCGGGCAAGTACGACCAGAGCCAGTGGCTTGACGAGTACGTCTCTGACGCGAACACGCTGCTGGAACTCCAGAGGCAATGGCAGGAAGCCATCACGGACACCTCTTTCGACGGTATCCGCAGCGGCATGAAGGACCTGCTGAAGGATTTCGAGACGGACTCGAAAGACGTGATCGCGAGCGTGGACGAGTTCATGGAGAACGCCATCCTGAAATCCATCGTGAACGGCACCTATTCGGACGAGCTGAAGAAATGGCAGGAGACGTTCGCCGAGTTCATGAGCGACGGTATCCTGTCGAAGGAGGAAGCCGACACGTTGCGCACCCGGTACTCGGACATTTTCGAGCGTGCCCGTGCCAAGAAGGAGGAGATGTTTGACACTGCCGGCATCACGGAGGAGGGTAAATCCACAACGCAGACCGGCCGCGCCGGCGGCTTCTCGGCCATGTCGCAGGACCAGGGCACTAAACTGGAAGGCATGTTCACTTCGGGCCTGAACCATTGGGTAAGCATTGACGAGAAGACCGAGGACGTGGCGGGCCGCATGGCCAGTGCCGAGGGACACCTGGCTAAGATTGCGGAGAATACCGGTAAAAGCGCCGGTTTCCTCGGCGAGATAAAGGAAGATATAAAACGAATCATACGTGACGGACTAAGAATGAAATCATCATGAGCATGGAACCAATCATGGGCGGGCTGTTCCTTATCAACGGCACCGATATCTGGACGGAGTACGGCGTATTCCTGACCGAAGAGAAGCGCGGCGGGCGTGACAACCTGAAAGCCATCCTTGCCGCGAGCAAGACGAAAGCGCACACCGCCGTGGACATACGTGAGGAGAACGGGGAGAAATATTCCGACATTCTGACAGTGGCCAACGAAGCGCGCGACATCACGCTGACCTTTGCCCTGTATGCCCCGGGTAAAGGGGAGTGGCTGAAGAAATACATGTCCTTCATCTCCTTCCTGAAAACCGGCGACAAAGGCTGGCTCTCGCTGTATTTCCCGCAGCTGGAGCTGACATTTCGCGTGCATTACCTGGATTGTCCCGGCTTCACCCCGCTGACCTACCTCTGGCGGGAAGGCGTGCAGGCCGGCCGCTTCAAGGTGAAATTCCGCGAACCCGAACCAATCATTTAAACAACGTTCAAACACCATTCGAACATGCTTTTAACGGTATATGACAGTAACAGGCAGGCGAAGGCGGTCCTTTCCCCGGACGACAGCTCGACGCAGGTGAAGGCGATCCAGTCGGACAACGTGCTGACGCTCTCCTTCACCCTGTACGAGTATGTGGCGCTTGAGGTGAACGACTACGTGGATTTCGAGGGCGAGCGCTACTGGCTCCAGGAGCGTTACCTTCCGGATGAACGCAGCACGCAGGAGTGGAAATACGACGTGAAGTTTTACGGCATCGAGAGCCTGATGAAACGTTTCCTCGTCCTGAACGTGGTGGACGGCGACCCTGAGCCGGTATTTACGCTGACCGCCCCGCCACGGGAACACATGGCCCTGATTGTGAAGTCCATCAATGACGGCATGGGCGGCATCACCGATTGGAAAGTGGGGCGTGTGGAAGGTACCGAGAACGTGGTCATCGACTACGAGGGGAAGTACTGCCCTGACGCGCTGAAGGAACTTGCCGGCAAGGTGCCGGGCGCCGAGTGGTGGGTGGAAGGCCAGACTGTGAACCTCTGCCGTTGCGAACACGGTGAGGAGGTTACCCTGTCCTACGGCAAAGGGCTGACGGAGCTTTCCCGCGACAAGGCCGACGGCGCGAAGTTCTACACCCGCCTGTTTCCGATCGGCAGTTCCCGGAACATCGACCCGGAGAAATACGGCCACAGCCGCCTCCAGCTTCCCGACGGTGCCAAATATGTGGATGTGGACACGGAAAAGTACGGCATCCACCACCACTACGAGAAGGACGCCTTCGCGGATATCTATCCCCGCCGCGTGGGTACCGTGACCTCTGTACGCAGCGCGCAGGTGACGGATGAGGACGGCAACCCTTTCGTGATCTGGTATTTCCGGGATGACACGCTGAACTTCGATCCCAACGCTTACGAACTTGCCGGCAAGGTGAAACGTGTCTCCTTCCAGGAAGGTGGCGAACTTGCCGGTCTTGGCGAGGAAGAGGACGGCACCTACTATTTCGAGGTGAACTTCGACAGTGACACCCGCGAGTTCGAGATCATCACCATCTGGCCGTATGATGACGACACGCAGCTTCCCGGTGACCGCCTTGTCCCGAAAGCGGGTGACAGGTATATCCTCTGGAATATCCGCATGCCTGACGAATACTACGCGCTTGCCGAGGAGGAATACCTGACGGCGGTGAACAGGTACAACGCGGAGAACGCCGTCGACGTTTCCGTGTACAAGGGCCCGACGGACCACGTGTATGTCGAGCGTAACGGGATAGACCTTTACCCGGGCCGCCGCGTCCGGTTGGAAAGCACGGAGTATTTCCCGGAAACGGGTTATCGCTTGAGTCGTATCACGAAAATCACGCGGAAGGTGGCGCTCCCCTCACAGGTGGATCTTGAAATCGGTGACGCGCTTTCCACCGGCGTGATGGAAAGCCTGAAGGGGAGTATCGAGGAGGTGAGGAATTATACCAGAACGGCCGGCGCGAACCTTCCCGACATCATAAGGAGCTGGGATAACACGCTTCCCACCGACAACAACCTTTTCTCGGCCAGAAGAAGCCAGGCGGAGTTCATCAGCAAGAAGAAGGCCGACCGCGCGAAAAAGAAAATCACCTTCGAGGAGGGCGTCGGCATCGGTCCGGAGGAGAACGGCCACATCGACGGCAAGGGCAACGCCGAATTGCTGACCCTTGTTGTGCGTGAGCTTCTTCGCAGCCCGAAATTCGTGGACGGCCTTTTGGGTGAGGGTTGGCGGTTGTGGATGGAGGACGCCCTTTCGCACCTTACCATCGACAAGCTGACGGTGCGCCAGGTCATGGTGGTGCTGGAACTGCTTATCGAGAAGGTTCGCAGCGTGGGCGGCCAGCTCTGTGTGTCCGCCGCCAATGGCAAGATAAAGACCGCCGTTCCGGAGGACGGCTTTTATAAAATCACCTTCGAGCAGGCGAATACCTTCCGGGCGCATGACCTGATGCGCTGCGCCACGTTTACCGGCGGGAACCTGAAAGGCTACTGGGTGGAGGTTGCCGGCGTGGAGGGTGATTCCATCCTCGTGGGCGTGGATGAGTTCGGAACTTCCCTGCCTGCCCCCGGTGACGAATGTGTGCTGATGGGTAATACGGAAAACCCGTTGCGCCAGAACCTGATCCTGATATCCGCCACCGAGGACGGGCAGCCCCGCATGGACGTGATGGACGGCGTGAAGGCGAAAAACTTCACCGGCTGCCTTCGTGCCCGCCTGGGTAACCTGGACGGCATCAGCGACGACTGGTTCCCGGCCGACAACCAGCCGCACGGCAACGGCCTTTACAGCGACAACGCCTACCTGCGCGGGACATTCCTTTTGGTGACAGGCGAGGATATCAAGACAAAATTCGAGATCGTCGAGGGACGTATCACCAGTGTGGTGACCGCTCTGCGCCAGGACTTCGCCACCGATCGCGGGTATCTGAATAACCCCGCCTTTGATGACGGCCTTATGAAATGGAACACGGAAAACGAGACGGTGTTCTTCCTTGTGGGTAACCGCTGGGTCTGGGCGAACGGCAATGTGCTGACGAAGAAGGGTGACGGCGCGAGTGTGACCGAGGATGACGGCCGTAAGGTCGTGCGTATCCGGGGTAAGTACATTCTCCAGAAACGTGAGAACCTGAAAAGCATCCCCTCCATGCCTGAAAACGGCAGCGGGGAGAAGGAAGCCGTCCCGGTGTACCTGACCTTCTTTTACCGTTGTGCGGTCGGTGGAACCCTGCGGGTGGAGTTCGTGGGTGTTGACAAGACGGGGTTCGCCAACTTCAACAGCATGGAAGTGGAAGAGGAACTGCCCGCGACTGACGGCTACGTGCAATATACCTGTAGCGGTCTTTGGAACGGTACGGGAGACTTCAAGCTGTCTTTCACCGGGGACATCTACCTGTACATGCTCATACTCTCTACCGACCGCGTGGAATCGCTGGCGCACCGTTATAAAACACTTTTCGAGCAGTCGGAGCGTCTGGTGAAGATTTCGGCGGCTGTCTTTGATAAGGACGAGAATATGTTGGAAGAGACAGGTCTGATGGTTACTTCCAAATATTCCGGGTTATATGCCATTGACGGCGACGGAAATTTAAAATCCCTTGTTGGTGTCGGCGGTGACGGTATAAAAATCAAAGGCGACTACATTACCCTTGAGGGGCTTGTTACGGCTAACAATAATTTTAAAATTTTGCAAGATGGTAGTATTGAGACGCGCAATGCAAAAATATACGGGACCGTTCATGCCCAAGATGGCAAGATCGGCGGTTTTACGATAGAGTCCGGCCGTTTGTTCTGGAAAGCGGGTGATTATTTCGGCAACGATTCCCGCAGTTTGAAACTCGGAGTGTCCCAGACCGATATGGATGGGGTTGTGGATGTCGCTTTCAATGCCGCCACTCAGGGGCGGTTCGGAGTGAAGGTTGTCGGTTCCAATACGGGCGGTGCCGCCATTTATGCTTCCAGCAAATCATCCGGACAAAGTTACCCGATAAGTGCCAATTCTTATGCCGGCTTTTTTGACGGGGGCGTACATGTGAACGGTGCGGTATATTGTGGCGACATCCTTTCGAACAATTATGGTACGGAATGGACTTTGGGCAGTGACGGGACCTATACTTACCGGAAGGGTGTTTCCGGGACTTTCAGATGGTCTGTGAAGAATGATTTTCTAACTAATAATTATACCCTTGAAGTTGTCAATGGTATTGTTGTCAAAATGTCGGGTATTTAATATCATGTAATTATGAAGGTAAATTTTAATGCGGATTTTAAGGATTTTAATGGTGAACCCCTGCTGGTTGATGGCAACCCGCAGGTAATCGGTCATATCGTGGCCCAGTGCCTTTTCAACGGGACGGGTATTCGTCCGAGTGGCAATATGCAGACAGACAACGGTAAGAAGATGCGTGCGTATCACCTTTGTATGCGGATAATGGACACTGGCGGTGAGATTGAAATCACATCGGAAGATGCCGTGTTGATAAAGGAGGCTGTTTCCGGACTGACTCCCGGCTGTTACTCGCAGGTTGTACAACTGATAGAAAGATAAGGAGGATAATTTATGGCACTGACAGAATCTGAAAAGAATGAATTGAAGAAGGACATCCTGAACTCCATCAAGTCTGAGAGCCAGAGTGTCGATGAACTGGCCGAGGTCACCTCGCTGGACAATATCAAGAGCCTTCCTGCGATGCGCGGCCAGGAGGTCGTGCTTGCGCCGGTTGCGTTGCTCCGGAAACCGGCGGAGGACGCTGCGGCGGTGGCTAACGCTGCCGCCACGAAGGCCAATAATGCCGCGACCGGCGCCACCAATGCGGCCCAGACCGCGACGAACGCCGCCGGTACCGCAAACAGGTCCGCTGAAACCGCCGATGCCGCTGCCGGTACGGCCACCGCCGCCGCCAAGAAGGCGGAGGATGCCGCCGCAGCCGTGGACGGCAGCCTGGTGGGTAGCATGACAGCCGTCCCTGACGAGAAGAACGACACGGTGAAACTGACCATCCTGGGCCGTAATGGGCAGGCAATCACCTCCACCGACATTCCCGGCGGTACGGGTAGCGGCGGCAACACGTACAACGTGACGGAGGAGGTTCCGCTGGAGAACGGCTACTATACCCTGGAGACGGCCATCGCCGCCGTAAACGTGAAATACCGGCACAAGGGCCGTTGCATCACCTACGAGGCCGCGCAGGGCAGATGGGAGACGAAACAGTTCACCGGCACGAGCGTGGAGAGTTGGGAACAGGCCGCGAGCTGGGAGGATTTCGGCGGGGCCGGCACGATGAAGAGCCTGACGGTGAACGGTGAGAAGCAAATCCCCGATGCGGAGGGCAACGTGAGCCTGACCATCGATAAGCTGGAGGTTGACGAGAGCCTGAACGCCGAAAGCACGAACCCGGTCGAGAACCGTGCCGTGGCGGCCAAGCTGGGCGAGGTGGAAGCAAACACCATCTTCGACAGCTCCGCCGAACTGAGCGACGACGAGACCACCGTCCACGTGAGCCTGAAGAACAAAAGCGGCGTCGAGGTGACCGGTTTCGACATCCCTGCCGGAGGCGGCGGTGGCGGCGGTGAGGGCAGCACGACGAAGATAGTGCTTGGCGCAAGTGTTGACAAGCCCACCGTCAAGGAAGGCGACCCGGTAAGGCTGACCTATACCTACGACCACCAGTACGGCAGCGGCGACGAGAAGGGCGAGAGTACCGGCCAGAAAGCGAAAATCACCGTCCAGGTGAGGCGCGGCGCCACCACCACCTATTCGGAGACGGTTCAGGATGTGAGCAAGGGCACGTACACGCTCGACCTGACGAAATACCTCCTTTCCGGCACGAGCGACATCTACGTGATAGCCGAGACCACCGACCCCACCACCGGCAAGGCGCAGAAGCGGCAGGCGTACGTTAGCGTGCGCAGCGTGACGCTGGCCCTGTCCAGCAGCTACAATATCGCTTCCGGCCTGGCTTCCGGCGGTTATGGCGCGCAGGAGACCGTGAACATCCCCTACGGCGTGAGCGGCACCGGCACGAAGGTGGTGACCCTTTACGTGGACGGCAAACAGCAGAACGCCCACACGGTCACCCGCAGCGGTACGACCAACAGCAGCTTCCCGCTCTCCATGTCCTCCCTGGCGGTAGGCCGGCATACCGTCCAGATGGTCGCCGAGATGGATGCCGGCGACGGCCTGACGCTCAAAAGCGAGAGCATCCATATCGATATCCTGAAGAGCGGCAGCAGCGTCCCCTACGTGGGGCTGATGGTCACCCACCGGGACGGCCGTATCCTTACCGGTGCCGACCACCTTTCTCCGGTCATCGAGGTGGGGCAGTACGAGAACTGCGAGTTCAAGTTTGCCGCCTACGACCCCGGTACCACCCCGGCGGGTGTGGGCATCTACAGGAACGGCACGCTTCTCCAGACGGTGAGCGTCCCGCGTACCGCCCAGACCTACCGGAACCGCTTTACGGAGCAGGGCCGGCAGCAGATGCAGCTGAAGGTCGGTGCCACCGCCTACACTTTCCACATTGACGTGGTCGAGAGCGGCATCGACATCAGCGAGGCCACCTACGGCCTTCAGGTGAAGCTTAGCCCGTCCGGCCGCAGCAACAGCGAGAGCGACCCGGCGCGGTGGGAGTATAACGGCGTGAAGACAATCTTCGAGGGCTTCGACTGGAGCAGCAACGGCTGGACGGGTGACAGCCTGAAACTGACGGGCGGGGCGAAGGCCGTCATCGGCTACCAGCTGTTCAAGGACGATGCCGGCGCCTCCGGCGCTACCATCGAGATGGAGTTCCGGGTATCGGGTGTGACGGACCGTCAGGGCGAGGTGATCAGCTGCATGGATAAGGGGAAAGGCCTTAGTGTCACGAGCGAGGAGGCGAGCATCAAGACCGGCACCATCCTGCACTACACGAACGAGGACGGTGAGGACGCGAGCCGTGAAATCAAGATCGGCACGAAGTTCGCCCCCGAGAAGTGGCTGAAGGTCGCCTTCGTCATCGGCAAACGCGGTGACGGGCGCCTGATGGAACTTTACGTGAACGGCAACCGTGCCGGTGCTGACATCTACGACAACAGCTACTACTTCCGCCAGGACACCCCGGCGGGCATCACCGTCGACAGCGCGTCCGCCGACGTGGAACTGAAGAACATCCGTATCTACAACCGTGCCCTGAGCGATGACGAAGTCCTGGAGAACCGGATGGTGGATGCCGGCAGCAGCGACGACATGATGCGCCTGTACGAGGAGAACGACATCCTGGGCGGCAGCGGCGACGTCGATATCGACAAGCTGCGCGCCAAGGGGAAGGGCGTGATGCGCATCGTCCGCAAGGGCGGCCTTGACGAGGTGAACGAGACGAACAACAAGAAGACCGACTTCATCGCCGACGTCTATTTCTGGTCCCCTTTCGGCAAGGAGTACGACTTCGTCCTCCGCGACTGCTACATCCGTATCCAGGGTACCAGTTCCACGAAATACCCGAGCAAGAACATCCGCATCTACTTCACCAAGGGCGGCGCGAACCTCAGTTTCGAGATCAACGGCGTCCCGGACCCCCTTGGCGGCAACAGGTACATGATGCGCCCCGGAAGCATCCCGATGGACCTGTTCTGCATGAAGTCCGACTATTCCGACTCGTCCATGACTTTGAATACCGGTGTGGCGAAGCTGTACAACGACGTGATGCTCGAATTGGGCCTTCTGACCCCTCCGCAGCGTTACCAGCTGGAACAGGCGGGCGGTGACCTGAACGCGGTGAAGATCCGGCAGAGCATCGACGGTTTCCCCATCGACGTGTTCAGCGCGGAGACCGCTGACGGGGAGAGCACCTACTACGGGCAGTACAACTTCAACAACGAGAAGAGCAAGAGCGGCAGGCTGTTCGGCATGGAGGGGCTTGACGGTTTCACCCCTTCCTGCCCGATGACGCTGGAGACGCTGAACAACGGCGAGAGGGTCTGCCTTTTCCAGAGCTCCGGCGACGCGGATCTTGCCGCCGGTTTCGATGCCGGCCTGGAAACCAACTACCCGGACGACGTGAAATGGGCGGGCCTGAACACGGCCCAGCAGTCCGCGCTGAAACGCCTTTTCGGCTGGATCCGTTCATGTGTCCCGGCAAACGCCACCGCGGACGACCTGGGCACCTTCGTGAGTGAAAAGTTCAGGACGGAAATCGGCCAGTATTTTGATGTGGACCACCTGCTGACCTACTACGTGCACACCGACTACTTCGCGAGCGTTGACCAGCGCGCGAAGAACATTCTCCTGCGTACCTGGGACGGGCTGGTCTGGTACACCACCTACTACGACGGTGACACCCAGCTTGCCAAGAGGAACGACTGTTTCCTTGCCTACGACTACACGCTCGACCGTGACACGTGGGACGCGGAGGCGGGGAAATACGCCTTCGAGGGCCGCGACAGCTGGCTTTGGAACCTCGTTCTGGCCAACCTGCAGGACGAGCTGAAAGCCTGCGCCGCCGCTTACCGTGCGAAAATGACGGTCGATCGCGTGCTGTCGATGCTTGACGTGGAACAGGCGGGCAACTGGAGCGACCGTGCGTACAACAAGAGCGGCTACCTGAAGTATATCCGCCCGAACATGGAAGAGGTTTACGGCAAGAAATGGCCGTTCATCTACGCCCTTCAGGGAAGCAACGCTGCGCACCGCAGTTACTTCGTGAAGAACCGTTTCGCCCTTCTGGACGCCAAATACGGCACGAGCAACTTCACGAGTGACAACATCGACCTTTACATGGCCCGTACCGCCTCCGATGCCGCCGACGTGGTGAAGATCACGGCGAGCGAGGTGTACGCTTTCGGTTACGGCACGAACAACAGCCCCAATATCGGGGGTACCGGCATCGTGGAGGGCGGCAAGGTGGCCACCCTTCAAATCACGGGGGCCTACACGGTAAACGACCCCCTGCGTATCTACGGCGCGAGCCGCATGCGTGTGCTTGACATGACCGGCGCCTCGGACCGCCTGAAGAACGGCCTTGACCTGGGTAAATGTACCGTATTGCGTGAGCTGAACCTGCAAAGCCCCTCCACCGGTTCGACTGGCTGGTGGCTGAACCTCGGCAGCTGCCGCCAGCTGCGTAAGGTGAACCTGCGCAACCAGGCACAGGCCAAGACCGGGAGCAACACCAGCACCGAGCTTGACTTCACGAACCAGACCAAGCTGGAGGAACTTGACGCGAGAGGCACGCAGGTGCAGAGCGTGACCTTCGCCAAGGGTGCCCCGCTGACGAGGGCCTGGCTTCCCGGCACGCTGACCGTGTTGAAACTGGAATACCTGGGCAAACTGGTCACAAGCGGGCTCACGCTGGAGAACTACAGTAAAGTGAAGACGCTTATCGTGGACGGCTGTCCGGGGGTGAACTGGGAAACCC
>OHFQ01000709.1_pt1 | contig 15293 bp, 14 predicted proteins | sample 1567581 | NCBI WGS metagenome assembly OHFQ01 (sample SAMEA3879559, study PRJEB24766) | human gut metagenome | biome: human-associated habitat; feature: feces | place: USA | collected 1985/1987 | reverse complement strand
GCATGGGCCTCGAAGAGGCGATGTCCCCGCGAAGCGTTGTTACTTGTTGTAAAAGTTGTTCAAGTTGTTTTTCCAAATCAGCAAGTCGTATAGTAAACAACACAAACAAGCCTATCACTCCATTTTCCAGATGAAGCACAAAAAAGGCCGTGGCAACTTCTGAGCTTTTTCAGAAAACGCCACGACCCTACTATCAGAACAGTTTATTCTGGCCTAATTACGCTTTAGAAGAAATAGGCCACACCAATCTGCCAAGAGTTGTTCTTGCCCTTGGTAGCATACTTGCTTAAGTCAAGAACATTGCCGACAATGCTATTGGCGCGGATGTCACCCGTGCTGCCACAAGCAATGTTGTAGTTGGCCGTGACCTGCAGGTGGTTGAGCACCATGGCGCCAAGACCCACGTTGACGCTGAAGTTGGAAGTCTTCAACTTCCACTCGGCTGCATCATTCCAGAGGCTCTGCTCCTTGTCGCCCACGTTGAAGCCAAACTGCGGACCTGCGAAGAGGAAGATGCTGGCCGTAGAGCCCAGTCCAATGCCGTAGCGAAGGTTGATGGGGATGGCAATCTGGCGCTGCTTGAGCGTCTGCTCCGTATCGACAATACCCTGCACTCCATCCACGCTGACCTTGGCCTCGCGCTGGTCATAGAGGGCGGAAGCATCAATACCGAGACCGACTACGGGCAGGGTGAACTTCACGGTCGGACCGACGAAGAAGCCAACACGGTTGGAAGCGTCGAGAACCTCCTTGTCGAGCGACATGTTCGTCACGTTGACACCAGCTTTGACACCAAACTGCACCTGAGCACTCGCCGTGGTGGCACTCATCAGGCCAACGGCAACCAATAAAGTAGTAAAAAACTTTTTCATACGGTTTCTGTTTTAAATTGTTAGAAAAATTATAACCATCAGGTCCTTTGGCGTTTACACGCCAAAGGACCCACACACTCTCTCATCAATGGCGCTGGCGGCGCACAGAGACGCGTGCTGCACTGCCCGAGCCACTACCGCCCGAAGGTCTGCGGCTGCGCTTGACAGAAGGCTCCTTGTCGCCCGAACGGCGCGTGCGGGCACTACGCTTCGGCTTTCTGCCGACCTTCTCCTGAGCGGTCTGTACGCTATCCAGACTGTCGCGCTTCTCCTGGTTGCCGAAGATATTCTTCTCGAAGTCCTGGAGCTCCTTCTCGATCTTCTTTTGCTCCGCGCTCATGGCCGAATCGGTAGGACAATACTGCGCGAGCGTGCGTCCAAGCATGTTCGTCGTCTTGTAGATCTTGCCCTCATACATATTGCGCGTAAAATAGTCGTCAACACTCATGACCGCCGCATTGTTGAGATTGGAGGTCATCATCGTCTGCTTCGAGAGATAGGGAGCCAGGTCGTCGTACTTCACCCAGAACAAAGGATACTTCGTCTCGCCGTCGCCGAAATCGTCCTCGCGATAGAGTATCGGACAGAGGGCGATGACCTTGCGACGGAACGTGGACGTGCCTTGGTCGTAGTAGGCGCTCTCCTTGAGGTAGTAGCCCTTCACCTCGCCCGAGGGAATGTCGCTATTGTCGAGGTAAATGCCCTTGCCGCGTCGTTCGTAGTAGATCTTGTAGTTGTCGAGAAATTGGATCGGCTTGATACGGGCCGAGTCGGTGAAGAGCTCGTTGCCGTCCAGCCTATACTCGTAGCAGTAGATGTCGCGGTGGAGCATCAGTTTGAAGATGTAGGTGAAGAGGTTCATCTGGCTGCCAATGGGCTCCGTCGGATAATAGAGACCAGCATTGGCGTCGTCCGTCAACTTCACCTCGCGGTAAAGGTCGCGGCGCCACACGACGTCCTCCGGCATCTCCTGCACGGTGGGGAAGGAGATGAGGGCGCGCGTGGTGAGCGCGTTGGCTCCCGTCTGCGTCTGTTGTTTCTGTTGTTCGGCTCTCCGCTTGGCGGGCTGGGCTACGACCGAGACCACCGAGAGAGTCATGCAAAGGATGAAGAATATCCGTTTCATCGTATATTTCCTATTCTAAGTATTGTCTATTCTGTTCGAGATGTAATATCATTCGCTACCGCACGATCACCTGCATGGCATTGCCTCCACCCAGGCTGCGAGTGGTGCCATCAGGACCGTGGACTACCACGTTAGTGATGTAGAAGCGACGGTTGCGGCTCAAGTGGCGGAACTGCTCCTTCTGCTGGGCCGTAAAATGCGATCCGTTGGAGGACAAGGGAACGGCATTGCCCATGTTGTCGAAGAAGACGGTCTGGAAACTCGTCACCTGGAACGGGATGTCGAGCAGTCCGTCGTCGATGGCTGCATGAATGCCCGAGGCTGCCATCAGGTTGGCCTTGGAGAAACTGCCTCCCTTGAAGCGGTCAGCGCCCATGGCGATGTAGGGAGCAGGATCAGGCAGTTTGCGCACCCTAAACTTATACTCGCCAACCAGTCGGCCCTTGGCAGAGACGCGGAGCGTGACGGGATTGCCGGGCGTGGTGGGACGTGCGATGAAGTGGCCACCACCACGGGCCGTCAGCGTACCGCCCGTCATCGTCGCCTGCACGTCGCTCTGCGAGGTGTTGGGGATGGAGATGGTGATGGGGTTGTCGAAGCCCGCATAGAGTACGTTCATCAGATCGGCAGCAATCGTCGCCATTCCGTCGAAGGGCGGAATCTGCTGCATTCCGTCGGGCGAAATGTAGTTTTCTGGCTTCGGACCGCCAATGACCATGTAGTCCTGCTTGAAGTCGCGGCGCAGCACATTGCCCATCAAGTCGCGCACGAGCATGTAGCCCTGGATGGTGTGCTTGCCCGGCGCTCCTGCCTTGACCTGGATGGTGTTGCCCTTGATCTTCTGTCCGTTGACATAGACCTCCGGCGACTGGGTGGAGTCAACAGCAGCCAGCATCATGCGGGCCGTGATGGTCTCGCCCGGATAGAGGCGCGTCTGGTCGGGGACGACGATAGCTTCGAGCTTGTTGACCCGAATGTCCTTGAGTCCCACGTTGGCCACGAGCGTGTGAAGCACCTCGCCTTCCGCGTAGCGTATGTCGCTCTGCAACTTGGAAAGCAGCGTGACGGCGGCCGCCGTAGGCATATCCTCAAACATATACTCCTCCCAGTTTTTGTTGAGCGCCGCCGAGGGCACGGTCGTGGAGAGGTTGCTGCTGATGATCTGCTTCTGCAATGGGTCGTCGATGAGACGGAGTATCCGCTCACGGTAGCTATTGATAGCGTCGAAGAGCTTGCGTCCCTGTCCCGTGCCCGGGCTCAGCATGACGACGCCTGCTGCTTCGAGGTTGTCTTTGTTCTTGATGTGAAGCGGATCGCCCTCCGGTCCGTCGGCCTCACGGACGATGAGCGTCTTCAGCTCTTGGGCGTAGTTGAAGAGCGAGTCGCTCATAGCCCTCACCGTGGTGGCACGCTGAAACCACACGCGCGCCTTGGCAGGATTCTTGCGCATGATCTGCTCCAGCTCGCGATAGATGGCCTCATTCTCCTTCGTGGAGTTGCCCGTCGTCCGGTTCAAGCTCTCCTCCACAATGGAGAATCCGTTGAGCACCTCGGTGGAGATGTTCAGCGCGAGCATGGCCATGAGGACGACGTACATGAGGTTGATCATCTTCTGGCGGGGCGATATCTTGATTTTCTTGATAGCCATATTTTGCGTTGTGATAATGCAGGGGGCGGAGCCGTAAGCCCTGGCTCTCCCCTACTGTATGCTGTAAACTACTCGGCAGCAGGAGCTGTGGGGGCTGCTGCGCCAGGGGCTGCGGCCCGCATGTTGACCGTCATGGCCTCTATCATACGGGCGTAGATAGCATTGAGGTCGGCAATCTGCTGTGCCATCTTGCGCGTCTGGTCGTTGATCTGGTCGATGGTGCCCACCTGCTGGCTCGCGCCCTTGAGCTGCATCTCGTAGATCTTGGCAATGCCCGTGAGCGTACGGTTGAGGTTCTCCATCTCCTCGCTGTCGCGGGCGAGACGCTGGCTCTGCTCGTTGACCTTGCCCAACATGTCGGTGAGGCTCTTCAGCGCATCGACATATTTCGTCTGTGCCTCGACCATCTCGGGAGCCTGCTGCTGTGCTCCCTCCACATCGCCGCGCTGATAGTTGAGCATAGCCATAGCCACCTGCTCTGCGGTGGGCATGGAAGCAGCTGCAGGCTGTGCGCCTGCGGCAGCATGGGCTGCATCGAAGGCCTCGTCAGCAGCAGTCTGCTGAGCGTCGTGGTGAACAGCGGGACCCGCTGAAGGAGCCGTTGAGCGAGCCGCCGTGCGACGGTGGCCCGAACGGCCATAGACCACGCGGGGTTGAGCCCCACCAGCGACGTTGGCCTCGTCGGCCTCATCGCTATGCTCATAGTCGCCAGACTCGTCAGCATAGTCACCAGCCTCATCGTCGGCAAAGACCTGCTCGCCCGAGAAGGTGACACGGGTGGGAAGTTCGCGACCATCGTCGGTCTTGTCGAAAGGACGGTCGAAGGCCGAGAGGAAGAAGACGACAACCTCCGTACCCATACCGAAGAACAACCAGAAGTTGGCTCCCGGCAGGTGGGTGAGCTTGAAGAGTGCGCCAAGGATCACGATTGAGGCGCCCCAGCTATATCCGTAGTTGAGAAAGGTCTGTCCAGGGACGCTGTCCATCCACTTCTGCAGTCGGTAGATGACATTATATTTACTGTAGTTCGACATTATCTTTTCTTGCTTCGTTTTTGACTTTTCTTACTCATTCTCGCTGCCTCGCTCGCGCTGCTTGCCAACGATCGCACGCAACGGAAGCCGATGTAGGAACGCGGCTGATTCTGATACTCCCAGGTGCGCCAGGCTGCACGGATGTAGCTCTCAGGATCCTTCCACGAGCCGCCACGCACGCTCTTCTTTTTCAGTCGGTAGGGATCTTCGAGCGCCGCCTTGTATTCGAGCTGCGGATTGAGGTCGTTCATTGCATCGACACCCGCCTCGGTATAGACCGTGCTGGTCCATTCTGCCACGTTGCCAGCCATATCAAAGAGTCCGTTGCTATTGGCCGAGTAGATACCCACCTTGCTGGTGATGAGGTTGCCGTCCTTGGTGTAGTTGCCACGGTCGGGCTTGAAGTTGGCATAGAAGCAGCCGTTGCCGCTCTTCACGTCTTGGTTGTTCCAAGGGAACTCATTCTGATCCTTGCCACGGGCTGCAAACTCCCACTCTGCTTCGGTCGGCAGACGGTAGCGCTGCACATAGCGTGCCTCGCCGCCCAGTCCCTTGAGCAGATAGTCGGTGCGCCAGGCGCAGAAGGCGTTGGCCTGCTCCCACGACACGCCGACCACGGGGTAGTCGTTGAACGACGGATTGCTGAAGTAGGAACGCAGGTAGGTCTCATTGTCAGAGTTGCGGAAGTCGTTGACCCAGCACGTCGTGTCGGGATAGACGTTGACAATATAGGTATTGAGGAAATCCCACGGTCCGGAGAGCGGACGGTTGATGGTCTCGCTGTGGATCACACCCTCGTCATCGACATAGGCCGTGTCCTTGCTGATCATCACCACCTCGTTGGGATCGACCGTAATGTCGGTGTTGAGGTTGCGCTCCTGCGGGTTGAGACGATTGCGGCGCAAGGCTGCTGCCGTGTAGTCGTAGATCTCGTAGCGGTAGTTGAGCTGGCGCGCGTCGAGCATCTTCTCTCCCGTGGCAGGATTGGTGACGTAGAGGCTCTCGAAGGCTCTCAGCTCGTCCTCCGTCGGCTTGCGAGGCAAACGCTTGTTCCAGTTGAGATGAGGAGTGACGGGGTCGCCGTTCTTATCCTCGGTGATCATGTAACTCTCGTCGCCACCGTAGGACGGGTCTGCCAGTCGGGTACGGAGAATGGAGTCGCGCACCCAGTGGACAAACTGCTTATACTGCGAGTTGGTCACCTCTGTCTCGTCCATCCAGAAGCCATCAACACTAATGTCCTTCACGGGCATTGACTTGCCCCACAGGCTGTCCTGTTTCTCAACGCCCATCCGCAGCGAACCGCGCTTCACGAGCGTCATACCGTAGGGCGTGGGCTCCTTGAAGCCACGTCCGCTCACGCCGACCACCTCGCCGCCTCTTCCTGACGACGACGCGCTCTTGCCACCGAAGCAGCCCGAGAGCAACATGGTGGCCATCATACTCGCGCAAATAGCCAATATGTACGTTCCTTTTCTCATATCTTACTGGTTTGGAGCACCCGCCCTACCCCGTCTGGGGAAAAAGGGCGGCGCTTCTTTCTATTTTTATTTATCCTTATTTATTTATCTTAATTTATCGATCAACTCTTCTTTTGTCTATCTACACTCACCCATATCCATCTACTCTCACAGCTATCTACTCTCACCCACTCGCTACAATATCCGCGCACTCTTGTGGAGGTTGCGCCCCTTCTTCTGAAGGTTGATATCCATCTGATAGCTCACCACCAGTTCGTGGTAGCCGTTGCCCATACCGGCACCACCGGTGAACATCTCGTAGCTATAGCCGACGTTGATGCCCTGAAAGCTTCCGCCGATATAGCCCGTGACGGAGTTGGTAGGACTGTAGCCGAGACCAGCGTACATACGCTTCTTCTCGTTCTGATAGACCACGCGGGCAGTGATGTCCGCACGATAGGCCGTGCCGTCGTAGCGAGCCAACATCGAGGTGGGAACGCTGATGTAGGGACTGCGCAACTTGATGTTGTAACCTCCCGTGAGGTAGAAGGTAGGATCAACCTTCATCTCATTGGTCTCGCCGAGCCCCACGGTCGGGCCGGTGAGGTGCTGTCCGCTCACGCCGACGTACCACTGGCGGTGGACGTAGTAGAGGCCGAAGCCCATGTCAAGGGCGTTGCCGCTGAGCTGCGACTTGGAGAAAGCTGGATCGCTGCTGTCTTCCAGATCAATCTTCGTACCGTCAAACTTCTCCATGACGAGGCCGAGCTGTAGACCTGCCGAAACCATACCCCCGAAGAGGCTTTTGCGAAAGGCATACTGGGCGGAAAGACGCTGGTGGGTAAACGCGCCTATCTGGTCGTTGAGCATCGAGGCGCCCACGCCATGATACTGCCGCAGAAGGTAGAGGGGCAGGTCCGCGCTCACATAGAACGTCTTGGGACTGCCCTCGTAGCCCGTGAAGCCCATTGAGTAGGCGCCCACGGCATTGAGTTTGTTACCCTTTCCCGCTGCAGCCGGGTTATACGAAGTCTCCATCAGCCAGTAGTGGCTAAAGACGGGGTCGTATTGCGCATGTGCGCCGATGACGGCCAACAGCGTGAGGGATATGACAATAATGCGTTTAAACACATTCCAATAACGCACCACTTCCCCTTTTATTGCCATGAGGGTTGATATATTTTGAGAGACGGATCAAAAAAAGTTGGGATCCTGCCGCGGTTTTTATGTCCCTCCGTCTTTGCCATCCCATCGTTTCGGACGGGGCAAATCGTTTTCGAATGGTTCTAAAAAACCCATTCTATCCTTTCATAAAACAAAAAGTGTAAAAGTATGGTTAAATATTTTCTGCTCTCTACTTTTTTGCGTAACTTTGCGGTGCAAATCAGAAACAGGTTGCACAAAGGGATAAAACAAATAGCATAAAACTTTTAAAAGATAAAACAATGCAGTATTTAACAAATGACAAGCTCGTTATCGTCGGCGCAGGCGGTATGATTGGTTCTAACATGGTACAGAGCGTTCTGATGCTCGGCCTCACTCCTAACATTTGCCTCTACGATATCTATGAGCCGGGCGTTCATGGCGTATTCGATGAGATCCAGCAGTGTGCTTTCGAGGGTGCCAACATCACCTACACCGTTGATGCTAAAGAGGCCTTCACGGGTGCTAAATACATCATCTCCTCTGGTGGTGCTCCCCGCAAGGACGGTATGACCCGCGAGGACCTGCTCAAGGGCAACTGCCAGATCGCTGCCGACTTCGGCGACAACATCAAGAAGTATTGCCCCGAGGTGGAGCACGTGGTCGTCATCTTCAACCCGGCCGACGTGACTGCCCTCACCGCTCTCATCCACTCTGGCTTGAAGCCCAACCAGCTGACTTCTCTCGCTGCTCTCGACTCTACGCGTCTGCAGCAGGCTCTCGCCCTCGAGTTTGGCGTGCAGCAGGACAAGGTCACGGGTGCTCACACCTATGGTGGCCACGGCGAGCAGATGGCTGTCTTCGCTTCCCAGGTGAAGATCGACGGCAAGCCCCTCTCTGAGATGGGTCTCTCTGAGGAGCGCTGGGAGGAGATCAAGCACCACACCATCCAGGGTGGTTCCAACATCATCAAGCTTCGTGGCCGCAGCTCTTTCCAGAGCCCTGCCTACAACGCTGTGAAGATGATCGAGGCTGCTATGGGCGGCAAGGAGTTTACGCTCCCCGCTGGCTGCTATGTCAACTGCGATAAGTGTGGCTTCAAGAACGTGATGATGGCTATGCCTTCTACCATCGACAAGACGGGTGTTCACTTCTGCGCTCCCACGGGCACGGAAGAGGAGCTGGCTGCCCTCAACAAGTCTTATGAGCACCTCTGCAAGATGCGCGACGAGATCATCGCTCTCGGCATCATCCCCGAGGTCTCTGAGTGGACAAAGATGAACCCGAACCTCTAATCCGTTCGGGATTTGTAAATAAGCTTTTTTGTTTACAACTTCATAGAATGAGGGGGTATCATCCAGCGAGGTTGATACCCCTTTTCATATTATGCACATTCCCCTCTCCACATTTTATCACCGACGTTACATCACTAATGTTTCGTCAGCAATATTTCATCACCAACGTTTGTTCACCCTCAGAAGTTATGGACAAAGCGACGCAGCGACACAACAACATGGCGGCCATTCGCTCCAGCGGAACAAAGCCCGAGCGCATCGTGCGCCAATACCTGTGGCGCAGAGGCTTTCGCTACCGGCTGAACAGTCCGCGCCTGCCTGGCCACCCCGACCTCGTGCTCCGCAAATATCGTACCTGCATCTTCGTCAACGGGTGCTTCTGGCATGGCCACGCCGACTGTGGAGGCTTCCGCCTGCCCAAGACCAATGTGGCATTTTGGCAGCGAAAGATAGAACGAAACAAAGAGCGTGACCGCGAGGAGCAAAGAAAGCTCGCACAGATGGGCTGGCATTGCATCACGGTGTGGGAATGCGAACTCAAAACTGCTCGGCGCCAGCAAACGCTGGAGGCATTGGCACACACGCTCAACCACATCTTCCTACAGGACCACAGTCGACCCAAAGGGCCGACCCACTACAGACTGAGGGAGGAGGAAGAAATGACGGGAATGGCAGCAGAGCCCGAGCAAAGCGGTAGTGAACAGCCTAATAACGGTGGCAACAAATAGTCGGGTAATCGCGACAACGGTCGGCCCAACAATCGGGACAAGAGCCAGCCTGAAGACCGTCTTAGCCGATAGGAAACAAACTGCCAAGAACCTGCGCTATGGCCTCAAGACCTTGCTGGTCAGCCTCATGAAAGGAATCCAACTCGCTGCTATCGACATCGATGACGGCTACGACCACGCCATCTTTCATGACGGGCACGACGATCTCCGATTGCGACCGCGAGGAGCAGGCGATATGGCCTGGGAACGCATGCACGTCGGACACCATCAGCGTCCGCGCCTCGGCCCAGGATGTGCCACAGACACCACGCCCGTGCTTGATGCTGAAACAGGCCAAAGATCCCTGAAACGGACCGAGCTGCAGTTCGCCGTGGCGCACCACATAGAATCCCACCCAAAAATAATAGTCGAAAGCCTCCTTGAGCAGCGCCGCCACATTGGCGAGCACGCCTACGGGGTTGTCCACTCCCTCCATCAATCCTTTCACCTGCAGCAGGATCTCAGCATACTTCTCTGCCACGCCAGAGGCAGACTGCGGTTCAAAAGTCTTCTGTTCTTTGTTTTCCATCATCTTACTTTTTGATTTAGGCTGCAAAGATAGGCAAATCCGCAGAAAATGACAAAGGAATGTACAACGAAGTGTAAATCCTCATAGGCTTTTGCTATAGTTATTCTATTATCTCTTTATCCAAAAACTAGGCATAATATGCCCACAAACAAGGCAAGGACGAGTGACAATGCACAGAAGCAGAGTGCCAGTAATGCTATTCCCATATTTTATTCTGATTTATTGTTTTGTTCTTTGTCAAACAAGTCATCATCCTCATGGAGCAGACCATGTACCCACCACGTATCGTCCTCCCTTCCAGCATATATCGACCTCATATTGTTTCCGTATTGTTTCCGTATTGTTTCCGCTTCCGGAAGCGAGAACGATAGGAGAACGATAGGAGAACGATACGGGAACGATACGGGATCGATACGGGATCAATACGGGATTGATACGAGACCGATACGAGAACGGCCTTTTCCTACTCCCAACCGAAAAGATTAATAAGAAATTTAACTTTTTCATCATTATTTCTTTTGATTATATTTTACATTTCAGCCAATCGTCGTTCCTAGCCGTTCATGCCAAGAAGCCTGGCTCACCATTTGCCCTGGCGCAGCCTCTATACAAAGATAACCTTCCGTCCCGCCGAATGCAAGCCGATTAGCATGAATTAACGACCCATTAACTATTCCTCCGTATCCATTTAACAAAGCCCATCTCGTGCCAAAAACCTCCATTGCGGCTTTTCCCCATACCTTTCCCCCCTGTTTTATCAGTCCAAAGGTTACTATCCCCAATCTCTGCCAGCAGCCAAGAGATACATATTTCGACTTGTCAAAATAGTGAACAAACATAACTGTCAAGTTGGAAATACCTTACACAAGCTTGGTTGAGTTCACGGTAAACAGCCTTGTACATCGTTCGTTGAACATGAAAGCCCCTGTTCGCATTTTCATGTTCATGCTCATCAATGCCCTTATCCTCGGCATCACCCGCCTGCACATGAAGTGGGCGAACCGACGCTATGAGTGGTCACGCTGGCTGATACTTGCAGGTATGACGGGACTTGCCATACAATATCTCTTGCAGATGCTCTTGGGGTTTCGTGCGAAAAGCGATGACTTGGGAGCTATCTTCAATATCTTGGTCTATACCCCATGCATCATCACTATCGCCATGGGCATATTAGGGCGGTGGTATCCTTGCAGAATTCATTTTTTGCAGAAAAAGTAATAGTTGAGCGTAAATAATAAGAGAAATATTTGGCAAATTGCTTTTTTTAGTCGTACTTTTGTAGGCAAGTATCAATTAGAAATATCATATGAATATAACGTCGATAACTTTCAATAATTTCCGTTGCTTCGGAGAATATCACTTGCAGTTCAAACCAACTGTAAACTTACTGTTTGGTGTGAACGGTTGTGGTAAGACTTCTATCCTGCGTGGTCTAAAGATAGCAATGAGCTCATTTTTCTCAGGTTTTTCCGATAGTAATACTCGTTTTATTGGAATCTCTAATGATGACTTTATGAGCGAGGTGCGTGATGGAGTAGAGTCTTTAGAACGACAAGTGAACATATCCTACGATTTAGCAGAGTTTAAAAATATGATTCTGAGCCGAACTGGCAAGAAAAATCGTACTGCAATTTCTGGTATCAAGCCTTTGCGTGATTATACTCATTCGTTATATCATGATCTTTCAACAGAAGATGATGGGAGTATAGCCCTACCAATTTTCGCTGCTTTCTCAACAGAAGACATTCACAGTAGTCGCAAGTTAGATCGTTCTATCTTCTGTAAATATTACCAACCTCGTTCGTTCGGTTATTACGAATGTTTGCAGGGGGATGGATTCTTTGATTATTGGATGCATTGATTGCTCATCCTGCAAGAAGGACAGAAGTCGCTTAGCGAAATAGAAGTTGTGCTATGCGCAATAAGGGAAGCTTTGGGTGATAGAGGGTGTAATATTATCAGAAATGTGTCAATACGTCCATTGCAGAAAGCTGTCTATTTCCATTTTATCGATGGCAGAGAAATTGATTCACGAAATTTGAGTGATGGTTACAAGAGACTTGTAAATATTGTGACGGACTTGTCTGTACGTTGTTATATTCTGAATGGCAAGAAATACGGAATGGAGTGTTGTCATGAAACGCAGGGAGTTGTGCTGATAGATGAAGTGGATTTGCATCTGCATCCGGAATTGCAGTCGGTAGTCTTGCAATCTCTTCATCGAGCATTTCCTAAAATTCAGTTCATAGTTTCTTCTCATGCTCCAATGGTGTTGTCGAGTGTGGAGACTAATGATGATAATGAAGTGGTTCATTTGCAATATCAGAATGGTAATTATACTGCTGAGTCAATTGTGACTTATGGTATGGATGCCTCTACGATTCTAGAGACTTATATGGGCAAACGCTCCCGTGTGGCAGAGGTGGAAGAAAAGTTGAAACATCTTTTTACATTAATCGATGAGGAGAAGTTTGCTGAGGCAAAGTCGGAATTAGGCTCAATGCGTGAAAAGTATTCTGACACAATTCCAGAGCTATCACGTGCAGAATCAATGTTGTTGTTTCTTGAAAAATAGAAGAATATGCATATAAGAAAGTAACTTCTTCTAAATTTCTTTGAATATCGGCTCAGGGGAGATTGTCCGTGGATAGACAATCTCTCCTGAGCCATAATTTTCCGGTTTTGTCTTTTGATTGTGTAGGTCAATGAAATGATATTTGTGTCATCTCTGTGTTAGTAGTAACTCAAAAATCTCCAAAATAACCTTTTTTCGCTCGTGTTTTATGATTATCAATGAAAGGAATCATATTGCTAGCAAGTTGGTAGTTGGTATAAAGGATAAGACCGGAGAAACCAATGCCTTGTCGTATTCTGAGGTACAAGAAACAAAAATAGCGAACAAACAAAACTGTCAAGTTTAAAAATTATTTACGACAAAGGCCACCGAGACCCAAGGATTGTTAATCCTTTTAGTCCCAGTGGCCTTATCGTATTTTTTTAATTAATGAATGAAGAGGTCAGCCTTTACTTTGCCACAAACTTCTTGCCGTTTTGGATATAGATATTACCCTTTTGCGGACGCTCCACCTTCCTGCCCATCAGGTCATAGACGCTGTTGTCCTTGCTTTGTGTCTCCACAATAGCAGGGGAATCGATGGCCGTCGTGGGGAACTCGCTCGGGTCAATCTCGACATAGTTCCAGAATTTCTCCCAGCCCATGCAGTTGTGAGAAGTATCCTTGTACTTGTTGATAGTACCCTTGGGGATATAGACAACGGGGGTGTCAAAGCCATCGGGGAAACCAAAACCAGAAAAGACACCACCGTCCGTAGGATCGCACACGGGGGGCTCCATGGCGGCGCAATAGATTTCCTTGATGTCCCTCCACTGGGCGCAGCTCTCAGTGCCCAAAGACTTCATCGAGGCGGGGAAGACTATGCACTCCAAAGAGTCCAGGCCTGCAAGGGCCTCTTCTCCAAGAGACTGCATTCCTAAGGGAAACTCCAGACGCTTCAATGAAATGCACAAATAGAAAGCGTGATCACCAATATGCTTGATGGTATGCGGGAAATTCACTTCACGAAGTCTGACGCAATTCGTCACAAAATCGTTGGGTATCTCCGTCGGACCGTCTGCAAAAGTGATTTTCTCAAGATGCCAGTTTAAACCGAACTGACCACCCCATTTGGAAAAACGGCATGAGCCAGGAAGCGTCACCTCCCTCAAATCGCACTGCCAAAAAGCATTTCTGCCAATGGACTCAAGGCCTTCTGGAAAATTGATGGAGGTAATGGGACACCCATAAAAGGCCCACTCGCCTATCGACTTCGTCGTCGATGGCAGTACAACCTTGCCTTTCAGCTTATGACAGAAGGCAAAAGCGTACTTACTGATCTCCTCAACCCCTTCGGGGATGACCAATGGGTTCATTTCCAGCTTTGTGGCATTAAACGCATACTCTCCCAAATAACGAAGAGAGGACGGGAAGTTCACTTGCCTGAGGGCATAAGCCTGGTAAAAGGCTGAATTGCCTATCTTCTCCAAACCCTCGGGAAGGATAATCCTTCTCAGAGCGATGTAATAGAAGCGCTCATTGGAGTCTCCCTCGTATTGTTCGTTCGCATGATAAAAGGCATTGTCAGGAATGGCGTTGTTCTCAACAACTGCGTTTTCCAAATTGATGACAGAAAGATAGCCATGGAGGGAGGCATCCCACATGGTATGGAAGTCGTCGTCATTGACATTGCCTTTGACAACTAATGAGTCTATACTGCGAAGTTGATCGCCTAATAACTCAGCCAACTCGCCGCCACGGGTCGTCGTCACCTCCTTCCACGTGAACTCATGGCTTTCATCTGGGGCCCTCTTGGATAGGAACTGGCAGTTCTGATGATCCTTGCCGTCAAGCGTCAGGGACAATGGGGCCTCACCATTCACAGACACGTTGTTTCCCTTCTGGACTGAGACTGTCCCGACAGTCCCGTCCGCTGCGTTTGCCGACAGGGCAAGCATGACGAAAAGTAAAGTGTTAAAACCTCTCATGATGTATCGTTTTTATATTGTTATTAATTCTGTTTGCAAACTTATGAAATTTTCATCAAAACACCAAATGTTTTTAGCTTTATTTTGACTTATGCGCAGCATTACCCCCCCGAATGCAATCACCACCATTATCTTTCTGTATATCAATCAATTACATGAATTTCTACCCAAATATGTTTTTTCGGCGAATGTGCAAAAAAAAGCCAGCAGTTTGTTCGAAGTTTAGGGAATGCGCAAAGGCCACCAGAAGTCAAAAGTGCGTTGCCTTTTGATCCCGGTGGCCTTATTATTTTTTTAATTAATTAAAGAAGAGACGCTTCTACTTCACCACAAACTTCTTGCCGTGCTGGATATAAATGCCCTTGGGCAAATGGCGCACGTCCATGCGGCGGCCCTGGAGGTCATAGACGCGGTCGTCGGAAGCGAGGCGGTCGGAGGTGGCGACAGTCTCCACGCCAGCGACAATGGCCTCATAGGCTTTCTCGCGCGTGTTGACATAGATGCGGTGGCCTTCGGCGTCGTAGTAGTTCTCAAGGAGCGAGAAGGTGAAGAACGTGTTTGGCGCATTGTCGTGGCACAGGTAGTCGAACGGCGTGCCTTGCATATTGACGCAGCCCACGCCTTCTATCAAGCGGTGGCCCGACGACAGTACCAACATGCGGCGGCTCTGCCCGTCGGAGAGCGTCGTGTCGCCCTCCTCCACCACGGTGTACTGCGTGCCAAGGTAGGCGTCGCCCACATGGGCGTCATAGTCGTAGAGGATGTATTCGCCCTCATCGTTCGTCGGGTAAACGTTGCTCGCCTGGGCAAAGGCAGCACGGTAGCTGTCGGCATCGGCCAGCACGCGACCGCCCTCACGGCGCATGGCGAAAAGGTA
>OHFQ01000698.1_pt1 | contig 15426 bp, 8 predicted proteins | sample 1567581 | NCBI WGS metagenome assembly OHFQ01 (sample SAMEA3879559, study PRJEB24766) | human gut metagenome | biome: human-associated habitat; feature: feces | place: USA | collected 1985/1987 | reverse complement strand
GCAGGGTGTAGGTCAGGCAAAGGCGGTTATATTTTTTGTAATTGTCGGTATATTGGCATTTTTGCAGCTTAAAATAACAAGCAGTAAAGAGGTGAACGCTTGATGAAAAAATCTAAAAGAGTAGGGAATAATGTTATTTTTCTTGTTCTGCTTGCATTAAGCGTGCTGTTTTTAGTGCCGATAATTATTGTGATTATTAATTCGTTTAAATCTCGAATTTATATTTCAAGTCAACCGCTTATTGCCAAACGCCGAAACTTTTGTTGCTCTTGAAAACTATATTAACGGCGTTACATCGTCTGATTTTTTCTCGGCTTTTTTACGCTCCCTTTTTATTACTGTTGTAAGCGTTATATTAATAGTTCTCTTTGCTTCAATGGCGGCTTGGTATATCGTCAGGTCAAATTCAAAAATAACAAAAGGGATTTATTATATGCTCGTTTTCAGTATGATTGTTCCTTTCCAAATGGTTATGTATACAATGACGTATGTTACAAACCGTGCAAATCTTGATAATATTTTCGGCATAACCTTTGTCTATCTCGGTTTTGGTGCAGGACTTTCCGTCTTTATGCTTTGCGGCTTTATTAAAAGTATTCCCCTGGAAATAGAAGAAGCGGCAATGATAGACGGCGCATCTCCCATTCAAGCTTTTTTTACTGTTGTTTTTCCTATGCTTAAACCCACGGCAATCACGGTTGCAATACTCAATACTATGTGGATTTGGAACGATTATCTTTTACCTTATCTTGTTTTAGGCTCTGATAAAAAAACAATCCCCGTTGCCATTCAGCTTGCAATGCAGGGTGCTTACGGCTCAACCGATTACGGCGGCTTTATGGCAATGCTTGTGCTTGCGATTGTGCCAATAATTATTTTCTATATTTTTTGCCAAAAATATATTATAAAAGGCGTTGTTGCAGGCGCAGTTAAAGGATAATTTAAAGGAGTTTTTTCAGTGGCGTCAATTACCTTAAATCATATAGTAAAAACCTTTGATGACGGTGTAACCGTTATCCCTGACTTAAATCTTGAAATTAAAGACAAGGAATTTGTTATATTTCTAGGCCCGTCCGGCTGCGGCAAATCGACAACACTTCGTATGATAGCCGGGCTTGAGGATATTTCTTCGGGTGAACTTATTATAGGCGGTAAAACGGTAAATAATATTCCGCCGAAAGACAGAGATATTGCGATGGTTTTTCAAAGCTATGCGCTGTATCCTCATATGACTGTTTATGATAACATGGCATTCGGACTTAAACTTCGTAAAGTTCCGAAAGATCAGATTGATAAAGCAGTTCGTGAAGCTGCAAGAATCCTTGACCTTGAGAAACTTCTTGATCGTAAACCGAAGGCTCTTTCCGGTGGACAGAGACAGCGTGTTGCCATGGGTCGTGCAATCGTTCGTAATCCTAAGGTATTCCTTATGGATGAGCCTTTATCAAACCTTGATGCAAAGCTTCGTGTACAGATGAGATCTGAGATTTCTTCATTACATAACAGATTAGGTGCAACAATCATCTACGTTACACATGATCAGACAGAGGCTATGACACTTGGAACAAGAATCGTTGTTCTTAAAGATGGTGTTATCATGCAGGTAGACAGCCCACAGAAGCTTTACAATCAGCCAAACAACCTGTTCGTTGCAGGATTCATCGGATCACCACAGATGAACTTTATAGATGCTCAGTGTGTTGTTGAGGGAGCAAAGGCATTCCTTAAATTCGATAAATACCAGGTTGAACTTCCAGAGGCAAAGGCTAAGAAGCTTATCGATGGCGGTTATGCTGGAAAGAACGTAGTATTCGGTATCAGACCTGAGGATATCTACGATTCAGCAGAGCATCTTGATAAATTTGCTACATGCAAGATTGATTCAGATGTTACAGGATATGAGTTACTTGGTGCAGAGGTATTATTATACTTCACAGTTGCAGGCGCAAATATGTCAGCAAGAGTTGATTCAGATACACCGGCTCGTTACGGTGATCACATTGAGCTTGCATTTGATCCACACAAGATTCATGTATTTGATAAAGAAACTGAATTGACAATTACCAACTAGTTCGTTAAAATTAAATAGTTGTAAATTGACAGACCGGGTGTATAATTTACACCCGGTTTTCTTTTGCGAATGTGTGTGAGGTTCTGAAAAGTTAAGTTACGGTGTTAAATTATAGCAGGGTTACAGCTTATGACTTGTGGAAGCTTTTTACTTGCCTGCGTCAGAACAGTAATGAGAGGATAAGAATATGATTACGAATCAGAAACTGAAAAAATCACTTGAGGAAATAAAAAATATTACTTCGTTTGATGCGATTTTATACTCAGCCAAGGGAAAGCATCTGACAGGTACGGTGGAAGAGCCGGAACATAGCGACATTTTTGTGAAGGAGTTTATAGTATCCGAAGAGGATGTTAGGGAAAAAAACGATGCAATCGCATTTGCGGTTGAAATTGATTCAGAGCTTGAGTATGTGCTCGTAATGTTCTGCCCGTATACGAGTGAGAATCTTGTAATAGGCAGGATGGCAGTTTGTCAGCTTCGTACACTTGTGCTTGGTGAGTCAGAGCGATATGACAGAAATAATTTTATTCAGAATATTCTTCTTGGCAATATGCTTGGTTCTGATATAATAAACCGTGCCAAGAAATTACATATAGAAAACAGAAAACGAGTAGTATATGTTATAGATACCGGAAAGAACAGCAATGAGATAGCAGTTGAGCTTGTAAAGAATCTGGCAGATATCAGAAGCGGTGATTTTGTGGTGGCGATGGATGAGCATAATGTAGTGCTGGTAAAGGATGTTGAGGACATAGATTCACCAAAGCTTCAGGAAAAGCTTTCATCTATTGCAGGAAGTCTGGTTGACAATCTGCTTGCAGAGGCTATGATTAAGGTACGGGTGGGCTATGGCAATCCGACGGATGTTCTTCCAAAGATTGCAGAGTCTTATCAGGAGGCAAAAATGGCGCTTGAGGTTGGCAGGCTGTTTTACGTGGAAAAGGAAATTATGGCATATGACAGGCTGGGCATAGGAAGACTTATTTATCAGCTTCCAATGAGTCTGTGTGAGATGTTTATCCGTGAGGTTTTTGGTGATGAGGTGCCACAGATACTTGATGACGAGGAGGCAATGTCTACAATCTCCAAGTTCTTCGAGAACAATCTGAACATTTCAGAGACTGCAAGACAGCTTTATGTGCATAGAAATACGCTTGTGTACAGGCTAGAGCGTATTGAGAAGTCGATAGGTCTTGATATCAGAACCTTTGATGATGCTATGATATTTAAAATAGCTACGATGGTGTTAGCGCATATCAAGGATAGCAGGCAGGGCAGATAATATAATTATTACGCAATTTAAAGAAGTAGGAGACAAGTATGGCCAAGAAGCAAACATACGATGAGAAAAGCATAGCAATTTTAGAAGGACTTGAGGCAGTTAGAAAAAGACCGGGTATGTATATAGGAAGTGTCACAACCAAGGGACTAAACCATCTGATATATGAGATTGTGGACAACTCCGTAGATGAGCATCTGGCAGGTGCCTGTGATACCATAAGGGTAACTCTTGAGAAAAACGGTTCGTGTACTGTGGAGGATAACGGACGTGGAATACCTGTAGGTATGCATGCTAAGGGGGTATCTGCAGCGCGTGTTGTATTCTCGACACTGCACGCAGGAGGTAAATTCGACAATTCTGTATATAAGACCAGTGGAGGTCTGCACGGAGTTGGTTCGTCGGTTGTAAATGCATTATCCACATATATGGATGTGGAGATAAGCAGAGATGGCTATATCCACCATGACAGATATGAAAAGGGTGTTCCTGTCGTGGAGCTTGAAAATGGCCTGCTTCCTACTTTAGGCAAAACCAAAAAAACAGGAACAAAGATTAATTTCCTGCCGGATCCGGAGATTTTTGAGAAGACAAGATTCAGGGAAGAGGATGTAAAGAACAGACTGAAGGAGACTGCATATCTCAATCCGAAGCTTACAATCATATACGAGGACAAACGAGGTGATGCGACAGAGCATATTGAGTATCATGAGCCTGAGGGTATTGTTGGTTTTGTAAAGGATTTGGATAAAAATATTGAAAAGCTGCATGATGTCATTTACTTTACAGGAGAGAGTGAGAATATAAAGGTTGAGGTGGCTTTTCAGTATACAAGCGAGTTCCATGAGAATATTCTAGGTTTTTGCAACAATATATACAATTCTGAGGGTGGAGCGCATATCACAGGCTTTAAGACTGCGTTTACAGGTATTATCAATTCATATGCCAGAGAGCTTGGTATATTAAAGGACAAGGATGCGAATTTCAACGGAGCAGATGTCAGAAACGGCATGACTGCTGTAGTGTCAGTAAAGCATCCTGACCCTAGATTTGAGGGTCAGACAAAGACAAAGCTTGACAATCAGGATGCAAACCGTGCAACTGCCAAGGTGACAAATGATGAGGTACCGCTTTATTTTGACAAGAATCTTGAGGTTTTAAAGACGGTAATATCATGTGCTGAGAAGGCCGCAAAGATTAGAAAAGCTGAGGAGAAGGCAAAGACCAATCTGCTCACAAAGCAGAAGTTTTCCTTTGATTCAAACGGAAAGCTTGCAAACTGTGAGAGCAGGGATGCTTCTAAGTGCGAGATTTTCATAGTCGAGGGAGATTCGGCCGGAGGCTCGGCAAAGATGGCAAGAAACCGTATGTTTCAGGCAATCATGCCGATTCGAGGCAAGATTTTGAATGTTGAAAAGGCAAGTATTGATAAGGTACTGGCAAACGCTGAAATAAAGACAATGATAAATGCGTTTGGCTGCGGATTTTCGGAAGGGTATGGAAATGATTTTGATATAACAAAGCTTCGCTATGACAAAATCATCATTATGGCCGATGCTGATGTGGACGGAGCTCATATCTCCACACTGCTTTTGACTCTGTTCTTCAGGTTTATGCCTGAGCTTATTTTAGAGGGACATGTATATGTTGCCATGCCTCCGCTTTACAAGGCTATTCCGTCAAAGGGCGAGGAAAAATATTTGTATGACGATGCGGAGCTTGACAAGTACAGAAAGACACATACAGGCAAGTTTACGTTGCAAAGATATAAGGGTCTTGGAGAGATGGATGCGGATCAGCTCTGGGATACCACACTAAATCCCGCAACAAGGATGCTAAAGCGTATTGAAATAGAGGATGGGCGCCTGGCAAATGATGTGACATCACTGCTTATGGGTAGTGATGTGCCACCGAGAAAAGAGTTCATATACGAGCATGCGCATGACGCGGAGCTGGATGTGTAAGCATGACGATTTTGCTTTTGGTTCTCAGTGGTTCTGAATAGTTAAGCAGTATTTATAATCGGAGAAAGACATGGATAGAAATATAGATAACAATGTAGACAACAATATAATTCAGACCGAATATTCGGAGCTGATGCAGAAATCATATATTGACTATGCGATGAGTGTCATTATAGCAAGAGCCCTGCCGGATGTGCGCGATGGGCTTAAGCCTGTACAAAGGCGTACACTTTATGATATGCATGAGCTGGGCATCAGGTACGACAAGCCATATAGAAAGAGTGCGCGTATAGTCGGTGATACAATGGGTAAATATCATCCACACGGCGATTCATCAATCTATGATGCGATGGTTGTTTTGGCACAGGACTTCAAAAAGGGCATGCCGCTTATCGATGGACACGGTAATTTTGGCTCAATCGAGGGAGACGGAGCCGCTGCCATGCGTTATACTGAGGCAAGACTTCAAAAAATCACACAGGAAGCATATCTTGCTGATCTTGACAAAAATGTGGTTGATTTCATTCCAAACTACGACGAGACAGAAAAAGAGCCAGAGGTGCTTCCGGTCAAGGTGCCGAACCTTTTGATAAATGGAGCTGAGGGTATAGCAGTCGGCATGGCGACAAGCATTCCGCCACACAATTTTGGCGAGGTGGTGGACGGTGTGATTGCTTATATGAAAAATCCTGATATCACCACAGCCGAGATGATGCAGTATATAAAGGGGCCTGATTTTCCGACAGGAGGCATTGTTGCAAATCAGGATGATCTTGCAGCAATATATGAGACCGGACAGGGAAAGATAAAAATCCGTGGAAGAATCGAAATAGAGAAGGGGAAGGCAGGAAAGGACAAGCTTGTCATTACGGAAATCCCATATACAATGATTGGTGCCAATATAGGAAAATTCTTAAATGATGTCTATTCACTTGTCGAGTCAAAAGCGACAACGGATATTGTGGACATAACCAACCAATCATCGAAAGAGGGAATAAGAATTGTCTTAGAGCTTAAAAAAGGTGCTGATGTTGAGGCACTTAAGAACCTTTTGTATAAAAAGACAAAGCTGGAGGACACTTTCGGTGTAAATATGCTGGCCGTCGCAAATGGAAGACCTGAGACGCTTGGTCTTGTACCAATAATAAGGCACCATGTCAATTTCCAGTATGAGATTGCAAAAAGAAAGTATGAGACACTTCTTGCAAAGGAGCAGGAGAAAGAAGAAATACAGCAGGGACTCATAAAGGCCTGCAACGTGATAGATCTGATTATTGAAATATTAAGAGGAAGCCGTGACCAGAAAATGGCAAAGGCATGTCTCATAAACGGAGAGACAGAGGGAATTAAATTCAAGTCAAAGGCTTCAGAGGCCATGGCAGCCCAGCTTTGCTTTACTGAGCGTCAGGCAGCTGCTATCCTTGAAATGCGTCTGTACAAGCTGATTGGACTCGAAATTGAGGCTCTGATTAAGGAGCACGAGGAGACCAGGGCAAAGATTGCAGAGTACAGCGATATTTTAGAGCATCGCTCGTCTATGGCAAAGGTCATTATGAAGGAGCTTAAAGCGTTCCGCAAGGAGTATGCAAGGGAAAGACGCACTGAGCTTGACAATCTCGAGGAAGCTGTTGTGGTCAAAAAAGAGCTGGAGGTATCGGATGTAGTGCTGCTTATGGACCGCTTCGGCTATGTGAAGACAGTAGATACTTCAACCTATGATAGAAACAAAGATACAGCTGACGCAGAGAACAAGCTGATATTAAAGGTCAAAAATATAGATAAGCTGTGCATTTTCACAAACAACGGAAACATGCATCTTGTCAAGGTGTTAGACCTGCCTTACGGCAAATTCCGTGACAAGGGCACACCTATTGACAATGTAAGCAACTATGACAGCAGTAAGGAGGATATAGTATTTATAGCACCTCTTATGGATGTTGAAAAGCACAAGCTTATATTTGGAACGAAGTCAGCCATGATAAAGCTCGTGGATGGTGCTGAGTTTGTGGTGACACGAAAGACCTCGCAGGCCACAAAGCTCATGGATGATGATGAGCTGTTATTTGTTGACATGATTTCAGAGAATGCTACAATGGTAATGCGTTCAAAGAAGGAGATGTTCCTTCGAATCGACTGTGGCACTATTCCTGAAAAGAAAAAGGCAGCAGTAGGTGTCAGGGGAATGAGGCTTGACAGAGAGGATGAGCTTACTGACATTTATCTGCTTAATGACCAGGAGGAAAAAGAGGTCGAGGTAAAGGGTAAGCAGGTGGCACTTCACAGGCTGCACATTGCAAACCGTGACACCAAGGGCGTGAAGAAATAATGTATCGCATGACAATATAACGTAAAGCATAAACTGTGTACGGTTTTGAGTATGTATGGCCTGGAACAGTTAAAATATCTGACATGAAAGGAAGCGATGAGCTTGTTGGACAAATTAAGAGAGCTTGGTATTTCAGAAAATCTAATTAAGGAAATTGAAAAGTTTCGCTCGCAGTATCCGGTGGACAAGGAGTATGAGTCAAGAATCCCAGTGCCTACACAGTTTTATTACGGAAGTGATGTGTGGGAGCAGGCTATAACCGCCGTTTTATGTGGAGAAAATCTGCTTTTAGTAGGAGAAAAGGCCACAGGAAAGAATCTTTTCGCAGAGAATCTGGCAGGTGTATTTAACAGACCACGCTGGAATGTGTCATTTCACGTAAATATGGATGCAGCATCACTTATCGGAACCGATACTTTTCGCGCCGGAGAGGTAACCTTCAGGCCGGGACCTGTGTATACAGCCGCAAAAACAGGCGGCTTTGCGGTACTTGATGAGATAAATATGGCAAAAAGTGAAGCTATGGCAGTGCTTCATGCCACACTTGATTTCAGACGTACAATAGATGTGCCGGGCTATGACAGACTGTCGCTTCATCCGGCAACAAGATTTATTGCCACGATGAATTACGGCTATGCAGGCACAAAGGAGCTAAATGAGGCCCTTGTATCGCGTTTTGCGGTAATCCGGATGCCTATGATTTCAAAAGAGAGCCTTGTGAAGCTCATAAAGGAGCATTATCCTGCAATACGTGAAGCGGGAGCAAATGAGCTTGCGGAGGTATTTCTTGAACTGCATACCAAGTGCAAAAATGGCGAAATATCATCAAAGGCACTTGATCTGCGTGGTCTCATCGGTTCAATTGGTATGATGGAAAAGGGCTTAAATATATATACAGCTCTGGATATGGGTATAACAAACAAGAGCTTTGATGAATATGAGCAGACGCTTATCCGTGATACAATCCGTGCAAGAATCTCAAGGAAGATGAGCAGAGAGCAGCTGTTTTGTTGATATGAGCTTGTGACATATGAAGGAATGGAACATATGGAAGAACAGGATATAAAGGAAGCAAAAAGAGCAAGAAACTTCATATGGATGGCGGCCTGTGATTATGACATAGAGCCGCTTTTTCTGGCATTTGCACCGGATGGCACTGCGGATATTTACCTTAATCTGATTATTGGGCTTGAATACAAGTGGTATGAGCATGACAAGATAGATGCCTTATTCAATCAGCTGACAGGAAAAAACGCCATGCTTTATGAGGGTCTTTTATGGATAGGTTTGGAAAATGCCCTGTATGAAAAGGAGAGACAAACGAGACCTGCCTTATATGATTTAAGGCTTGAGTACGCGAAAAAGAGCCTTGCAGGAGTCAATAAAAACAGGGAGTATTCGAGGATTGATATAATCAGAAATGCACATTGCAGAAGGATACTTGGAAAACCATCAGGTCTTTGCAAGGAGGATGAAGAGATACTGCATGCTTTTTGTTTTACACCTGATATGACAACGGATGAGATTATAGAAAAAACGCGAGAAAATCTGTGGAAGTATTTCTCGTATAAGCCGATAAAGGTGGCAAAGCCACAGGGTATATATTTTTTACAGAAGGTAGCAGGAGCATTTCACTCAATAGGAAAAGTCAGTACACAGTATGTCAGAGCGAATAGCTTTTATGATAAAAATATGGCCTCGGATACAGCAGCTTTGTCTATGGAGCATTCAAAGAGATATCTGTTGCAGTTTGCACTGCAGAAAGATCCAATAGAAGCGAAGCGGTATGTGACAGCCTGCTTTGGAAAAAGCATGTATTCTGACAGGCAGCAGGCCGAGATGGAGAAAAAGCTCTGTGTAGGAAATCACAAAAACTGTCACTTGCTTTTTACCAGAGGTTTTTCATCGGAGAATATGCAGACTGTACCTGATGAGATTGACAGCAAAAGAGAGCGCAGGGAAATTCTTGCATTTAAAAAAGAGACAGCCATGCAATACGACAAGAATAAAGAGCATTTTGAAAAAAACATGGCAGTGTATCAAAACAGTATAAGGAGACTTACAGAAAGCCTTAGAATGCACCTGGAGACAGCAGATGAGACATTTATGGATGCTTCCACACACGGCAGGATAAAGCCTTCGAGAGTATGGAAGGCGCTGTATTTGGACAATCCGCGTGTTTTTGAGCGAAAAGATGAGGTGGAGACGCCGGGCTTTTCTGTCGACATACTGATGGATGCGTCTTCTTCCAGAAAACAGATGCAGCAGAAGATAGCAGCACAGGCATATGTACTGTCAAAGAGCCTGACTAATTGTGGCATACCGGTGCAGATTTACTCATACTGCAGTATAAGAGGCTACACGGTGATGCACATCTTTAAGGAATATGACGATTATGGTGTGGAGGATGAATTATTTCATTTTGTTGCGGCAGGAAATAACAGGGATGGCCTTGCGCTGCGCGCGGCATCACATCTGATGGAGCTAAGTCCAAAGCCAAAGAAGTTACTTTTCATGTTTTCGGATGCAAGTCCCCAGGATGATCAGATAGCAGGGGAGGGAGCCTTTTATAAGGACCGGGAGTACACTGATGCTCTTGCTGTTAAGGACACCGTAAATGAGGTGCAGAGGCTTAAAAACCATGGAATAGACGTAATTGGCATCTTCATGGGAAGTGCGCATGACAGTGAGCTTGCAACAAAGATATTCGGCAGAAGTCTCGTGAAGATAAAGAGTATCAACGAGTTTGCCGATGCTGTCGGACGAGTGTTAAATGAGATACTGACCTAGCATTTTAATTAAAAGTACAATAAATTTAAAGCAATGGAGATAACAAATGAAAGCAATATTATTTGATTTGGACGGAACGCTGATCGACTCATCAGAGGGCATCACAAAGTCGGCACAATATGCACTTTCACACTTTGGCATATCTGAGCCTGACAGAAACAGTCTGTTTTTCTTTATAGGACCGCCACTCATAAACACATTTATGGAGCATTACGGATTTACTAAGGAGAGAGCACTTGAAGCGGTCGGAAAGTACAGAGAGCGCTATAACAAAATAGGTATATTTGAATGTTCGCTTTTTCCGGGAGTAAAGGAATGCATAGAGGCGCTTAAAGCAGCCGGATATAGGATAGGACTTGCATCATCGAAGCCGGAAAAATCGTGTGAGCGTATTTTGGAGCATTTTGGAATACTGGATATGTTTGATGAGGTGGTCGGAGCTACATTTGACGGCAGGATAGATACAAAGGAAGAAGTACTTAACGAGGTAATGCGCCGGTGGTCAGACATTCCAAGGGATGAGATGTGTTTAATCGGAGATACTATGTTTGATATCGAGGGAGCAAATCGTGTCAATGTGCCAAGCATAGCGGTAAGCTTTGGATTTGGAGATGTTAACGAGATGGTGAGTGCCGGTGCAAAAGCTGTGATAGATGATTTAAGGCAGCTTCCGGATGTGATTTCTAAGCTTTTTGATTAGCTTTTATGAAAATGCAATGCATTGAGACCTGAGGTTATAAACAGTAGATAGGAATGGGATTTCATGAATAAGAATTTAAAATTAAGAGCGATAGTGTGGGAGATAATTGTCCCGATTGTGCTTTACTACATTGTTTTTCTGAGCGCAATGTACTTTATTTTTGCGTTCATCGGACACACAGCTTCGACATACATGATAGCGCAGATAATATCTGCTGCAATTACAATACCATTTATGTATTTTGCAAGCTATAAGCCGACACAACAGATGTTTGTTAAAAAACCAAAGATAGACAGGGCACTTTTTATAAATGTGCTTTGGGTGATTGTGATTACACTTTTCATTTCATTTGCGCTCAATAATATCATCACCATGTCACCGCTTATCGGGCTCTCAGAAGGATATGCCAGGGCGAATGAGAGCTTTTATGCAAGCACTCTTGTAATTGAGCTGATTGGCTCGGCAATTCTTTCTCCGATTATGGAGGAGCTCGTTTTCAGAGGCATCGTATTTGGAAATATGCGCAAAATAATGAATGTGCCACAGGCTGTATTTTTGTCGGCGCTTTTGTTTGGGCTCATTCATTTTAATATAGTGCAGTTTGTTTATGCGTTTTTACTTGGCCTTGTGCTTGCAGCTTTTATGTATAAGTCAGGGCATGTGTATGCGGCCATGATTGGGCATATTACCGCAAATGCGTTTGCTGTTATAAGGACAGAGACCGGTATTTTGAAGTGGACTGTTGATGGCAGTATAATGGCATGGGTGGTATCTGTCATGTGCCTTGGTATTGGTGCTGTGATATTTTATTATTATGCGAAGCACACAGAAGGAACTGTTTAGCATGGACCGAAACGGAGTGCAGACATATCGCGATAACGAGTGAAACTCGCAAAGCGTGTTTCATCTCATTTATTTCTTTCTGAAGAAAAGTCTGTTCATGGCACTGAAATACGAGTATCGTGCAGTTTTACGAATATGAGCAATGCGATTTAGGATAGTTACCGGTTGTTATGGTAATCAGCTATACAATAAAAAGTATAGCTGATTTTTTTATGATATAAGACATGAAAAGCTACTGTAACACATACACAATTCAGACACAATTTGTTATAAGAACTTTTTTTACATGAGTTATTGAAAAAAGTTTTGGGATTTTAAAAAGTAAATTGTGCGTATACCCTTTATTAAAAAGATAAAAATACGACTATAGTCAGAAAAATAACTTTACAATATTAAGTTATCAAATAATCAGACAATAGCGAGAAAAAAACTATTTACATTGAGCTTTCATAGTTGTAAAATCATAAACAGGAAATGATTCACTTCTTAATAAGTTATCCGTTAACAAATTTACACTAGGAAAGGAAGAACCTATGAGTAAACAATGGAATGAAAGCACAGCCACAGCTAAGGGATTATATGATCCTCGCTACGAGCATGATAACTGTGGAATTGGTGCAGTAGTAAATATCAAAGGTATCAAAACACATGAGACAGTCGAGAATGCTTTAAAGATTGTTGAGAACTTAAAGCACAGAGCCGGAAAAGACGCTGACGGTAAGACGGGAGACGGTGTCGGCATCCTGCTTCAGATTTCTCATAAGTTTTTTAAGAAGGTTACAAAGCCACTTGGAATAGAGCTTGGAGACGAAAGAGATTACGGTGTGGGAATGTTTTTCTTCCCTAATGATGAGTTCAAGACTATTCAGGCAAAGAAGATGCTTGAGGTTATCGTGGAGAAGGAAGGCCTTGAATTTCTCGGATGGAGAGAAGTGCCTACAGAGCCTGATAAGCTTTCTAAAAAAGCCAGAGACTGTATGCCATGCATCATGCAGTGCTTTGTAAAAAGACCTGAGGATGTTGAGAGAGGACTTGAGTTTGACAGAAAGCTGTATGTTGCAAGACGTGTTTTCGAGCAGTCAAACGACAATACATATGTGGTTTCATTCTCAAGCAGAACAATCGTATATAAGGGAATGTTCCTTGTAGAGCAGCTCAGACAGTTCTTCATGGATTTACAGGATCCTGATTATGAGTCAGCAATCGCCACAGTACATTCAAGATTCTCTACAAATACAAACCCAAGCTGGGAGAGATCTCATCCAAACAGATTTATCGTGCACAATGGTGAGATTAACACTATTCTTGGAAACTCTGACAAGATGTCAGCTCGTGAGGAGAACATGGAGTCTCCAAAGCTTAAAAAAGAGTTCCAGAAGGTTTTGCCGGTTATCAATGCGGCAGGATCTGACTCAGCAATGCTTGATAATGCGCTTGAATTCTTGGTAATGAGTGGTATGGAGCTTCCACTTGCTGTTATGATAATGATTCCTGAGCCATGGGCAAACAATTCAATCATGACTCAGAAGAAGAAGGATTTCTACCAGTATTACGCTACAATGATGGAGCCATGGGATGGTCCGGCTTCAATCGTATTCTCAGATGGTGATTTAGTCGGAGCAGTGCTTGACAGAAACGGACTTCGTCCATCACGTTACTATGTGACAGATGATGATTACCTTATCCTTTCATCTGAGGTCGGAGTACTTGAGATTGACCCTACAAAGATTGTGAAAAAGGATCGTCTCCGTCCGGGAAAGATGCTCCTTGTGGATACGGTTGCAGGAAAAATCATAGATGATGATGAGCTCAAGGAGAGATATGCAGACAAGCAGCCTTATGGTGAGTGGATTGACAGATACATGGTAAATCTTAAGGATTTAAAGATTCCTAACCAGAGAGTACCTGAGTATACAAAGGAAGAGCGCCAGAGAATGCAGAGAGCCTTCGGTTACACATATGAGTCACTCAAGGATTCAATCCTTCCTATGGCTAAAAATGGTGTTGAAGGCACAGCAGCCATGGGTACTGATACACCGCTTGCAGCTTTATCAGGTAACAGGGAGCCGTTATTCAACTACTTTAAGCAGCGCTTCGCGCAGGTAACAAACCCGCCTATCGATTCAATCCGTGAGGAGGTTGTCACATCAACCACACTTTATATCGGTGAGGCCGGAAACGTGCTTGAGGAGAAGCCGGAAAACTGCCGTGTACTTAAGATTAACAACCCAATCCTTACAAACACTGACCTTATGAAGATTAAGAATTTAAAGGCCGATGGCTTTAAGGTAGAGGTTTTACCTATTATATATTACAAGAACACAAGTCTTGAGAAAGCAGTAGACAGACTTTATATAGAGGCTGACCGTGCATACAGGGACGGAGCCAACATTATTATCCTCTCAGACAGGGGTGTTGATGAGAACCACGTTGCAATTCCTTCACTGCTTGCAGTTGCTGCATTGCAGCAGTATCTTGTAAAGACAAAAAAGAGAACATCGCTTTCGCTCATTCTTGAGTCAGGAGAGCCGAGAGAGGTTCATCATTTTGCTACACTGCTTGGCTTTGGTGCAAGTGCAATCAACCCTTATCTGGCACAGGATACAGTTAAGCAGCTTGTTGACGAGCATATGCTTGACAAGGATTATTATGCAGCAATCGATGATTACAACCATGCAATCATCACAGGTATCGTAAAAATTGCAGCAAAGATGGGTATTTCAACCATTCAGTCATATCAGGGCTCAAAGATTTTTGAGGCAATCGGTATTGACAAGAGTGTTATTGATAAGTATTTCACAAATACAGTAAGCCGTATCGGTGGAATTACATTACAGGATATCGAGAACGATGTGAATGAGCTTCACTCTGCGGCCTACGATCCGCTCGGACTTGAGACAGATGTTACACTTGACAGCAAGGGCAGACACAAGATGAGAAGCGGAGCTGATGACCATCTGTACAATCCGGCTACAATCCATCTTCTCCAGCAGTCGACACAGCGCGGTGACTACAATATGTTCAAGCAGTACACAGCACTTGTGGACGAGGAAGAGAAAAATACAAACATCCGTGGACTCATGGATTTCAACTATCCTAAGAAGGGTGTCAAGCTCGAGGAAGTTGAGAGCGTTGACTCAATTGTGACACGTTTCAAGACAGGTGCTATGTCATACGGATCTATTTCCAAGGAAGCACATGAGACACTTGCAATTGCCATGAACCATCTGCACGGAAAATCAAATACCGGTGAGGGTGGAGAGGACAAGGATCGTCTCACAATCGGAAAAGACGGAAAGAACCGTTGTTCAGCAATCAAGCAGGTTGCTTCAGGACGTTTTGGTGTCACAAGCAGATACTTAACAAGCGCACAGGAGATTCAGATTAAGATGGCACAGGGTGCTAAGCCGGGTGAGGGCGGACACTTACCTGGAAAGAAGGTTTATCCTT
>OHFQ01000693.1_pt1 | contig 15488 bp, 9 predicted proteins | sample 1567581 | NCBI WGS metagenome assembly OHFQ01 (sample SAMEA3879559, study PRJEB24766) | human gut metagenome | biome: human-associated habitat; feature: feces | place: USA | collected 1985/1987 | reverse complement strand
CCTTTGTAGGCCCACCGCTCGGCGGTTTGTACGGCGGTATGGAGCGCTTCGCCCTGCGCAAACAGATCGAAAAGGATCTCGACGCAGCCGGCCTGCTGGAGAAAACCGAAGACTACACCAATAACGTAGGTTATTCCGAACGTACCGGCGTAGCGATCGAGCCCAAGCTCTCGATGCAGTGGTTTCTCTCGATGGAGAAACTCGCCGGTCCGGCGACGCAGGCCGTCTTGGAAAATGAAATCAAGCTCGTTCCCGAAAAATACAAGAACACCTACCGTCACTGGATGGAAAATATCAAGGACTGGTGCATCTCGCGCCAGCTCTGGTGGGGCCAGCGCATTCCGGCCTGGTATCTGCCCCAAGGCGGTTACGTAGTGGCCCTCAACGCAGACGAGGCACTGGAGAAAGCCCGGGCCAAGAGCGGCGACGCCTCGCTGACGCTCGCCGATCTGCGGCAGGATGAGGACGTGCTCGACACCTGGTTCTCGTCGTGGCTGTGGCCCATCTCGGTATTCGACGGCATCCGCCACCCGAACAACAAAGACATCGAATACTACTACCCGACCAACGATCTGGTGACCGGTCCCGACATCATCTTCTTCTGGGTGGCCCGTATGATCATGGCCGGTTACGAATACCGGGGTGAGAAGCCCTTCGGTCACGTCTACTTCACGGGGATCGTGCGCGATAAAATCGGCCGCAAGATGTCCAAACAACTCGGCAACTCGCCCGATCCGCTCGACCTGATCGCCCAGTTCGGCGCCGACGGCATGCGCGTAGCGATGCTGTTGAGCTCCTCGGCGGGCAACGACGTAATGTTCGACGAGGCTCTCTGCGAACAGGGACGCAATTTCGGCAACAAAATCTGGAATGCCTACCGACTGGTCAACGGCTGGACGATCGACGACGCCCTGGCGCAAAGCGAAAACAACCGCCTGGCAATCGAATGGTTCCGTCAAGCGCTCGCCAAGACGCTGCGTCAGGTCGAATCGGACTTCGCCTCCTACCGTATCTCGGAAGCCTTCATGAATCTGTACAAACTCTTCTGGGACGACTTCAGCGGCTGGTACCTCGAAATGATCAAACCGGCCTACCAATGCCCGATCGACCGGCCGACGCTGGAAGCCACGTGCGGTTTCTTCGACGACCTGCTGCGTCTGCTGCACCCCTTCATGCCGTTCGTCACGGAAGAGATCTGGCAGGACCTGGCACCCCGCAAGGCAGGCGAGTCGATCATGGTCCAGCGTATGCCCGAAGCACGGGAGATCGACGAGGCGCTGCTGGGCCGGTTCGAACTGACGAAAGAGGTCGTAACGGCCGTCCGCAACGTCCGCAAGCAGAAAAACATTCCGCAGAAAGACCCCCTGACGCTCCGGGTGATCGCCGATGAAAACTACCCGGCGGAATACGCTCCCGTCCTGCAGAAAATGGGCAACCTCTCGCAGATCGAAACCACCCGGGAGAAAGATCCTTCGGCCGTCGGATTCCTCGTAAAGACCACGCAATACTTCGTACCGATGGAGGGCATGATCGACATCGAGGCCGAACGCAAAAAACTCGCAGGCGAACTGGAATACCTCGAAGGATTCCTCGCCAGCGTACAAAAGAAGCTCTCGAACGAAAGGTTCGTTTCGTCGGCTCCCGAGAAAGTCGTGGCCAACGAACGGACCAAACAGGCCGACACCGAAGCCAAGATCGCCGCGCTTCGGGAACAACTGGCCGCCTTGAAATAACTCATCACGAAACATTCAACTCCTCTCTCCGGCTTACAACAGCAGAGAGAGGAGTTTATACCCGACTATGCCGGAAATCACCATCTATACCGACGGCTCGGCCCTGGGCAATCCCGGTCCGGGTGGTTACGGAGCGGTCCTGATATCGGGACGGTTCCGCAAGGAGGTGTCGCAGGGTTACCGCCTGACGACCAACAACCGCATGGAGCTGCTGGCCGTCTGCGTAGCCCTCGAAATGCTGAAATTCGAAGGCAGCGACGTGACGATCTACTCCGATTCGAAATACGTGGTCGATGCCGTGGAGAAACGCTGGGTATTCGGCTGGGAGAAGAAAGGGTTCGCCGGCAAGAAGAACCCCGATCTCTGGACTCGCTTCCTGCGCTCCTACCGCCGTCACAACGTCCGTTTCGTCTGGGTCAAGGGTCATGCCGATACGGTCGAAAACAACCGCTGCGACCAACTGGCCGTAGCCGCAGCCAACGACAGGGCGCACCTGCTGGAAGATACCGGGTATGTTCCGGGCAATGGAGAGTAAGCCATATAATAGCATAAAAAACCCCGAAACACGACGAAATATCCCGGGACTTTCTTAAAAACTATCCGGTCACACGGCCGTCCGAACTCGGAACGGCATTCCTCCACTCACCTCCTGCCCCTATCTCTTTAACTTACTTCCGCACATAAGCTCGCTCGATCTCCGCGATATAGACCTCGTGATAATCGTGCTGGGGATACCATTTCGTATCGCACCTGCGATCGACGAACTCTTCGGGCCGGATCTTTCCGACATAGAGCTTGCGGCATTGCAGGATCAGGCGTGCTTCGGCCGGCGCAGGCACTCCGTCGTCCGTACAGGCGACCGTCAGTCCGGCATTGCGGATCTTATCCTCCGTACGGCCGGTACGACTGCCGCAATATTCGAGAGCCGCATGGTACTCAGGTGAGAAAAACGAGAGGGTCACCCGCTCCTCGCGATCGACGAATTCCCGCGTATAACGCTGCGGACGTATCACGAACTGTGCCACAGGACGTCCCCAGATGAAGCCGATCATACCCCAACTGGCGGTCATCGCATTGCAACTTTCTCCGTTCCCGGCCGTGATGAGCATCCACTCCCGGCCGATGGCCCGGATAAAATTATCGGTAATTTCAGCGGGATCGATCTGTTTGAAATTTTCCATAATCTATTTGTTCCTTTTTGTGATTCCAACCTGTTACAAAAATAACATTCTTTTCCTAAAATCGGATCGCCGGATTGCACATCCTGATTAATTTGCTATATTTGCCCCTACTTTACCCCGAAACAATAACCGATCCGGAATCTATGTTCAAAACATACATGCGCCTGCTGGGATTCGTCAGCCCGATCTCGAAATACGCCGTTCCCTACTTCTTTTACGCGCTGCTGTACGCCCTGTTCAACACGCTCACCTACGCCATGATCCTCCCGATCATGGACACGTTGTTCGACGACAAGAACTCCTATGTCTTCCAACCCGTTTACGACTTTCCCGTGCACGGGCTCTCGTTCTCGGATATCGACGCCTCGCAGATGTTGAGCTACGTCTATACGCAACTGTTCGGGACGGATTTCACGATGTCGAAAATGCTTCTCCTGCTCGCCTGCGGTACGATCGTAATGAACCTGTTGAGCAATTTCTTCCGCTACATGAGCGCCTGGACGGTCGAAAACATGCGCGTCAGATCGCTGCAACGCATGCGCAACGATCTGTTCAACAAAATAATGGGGATGAACGCCGGATATTTCAGCGATCAGCGCAAGGGCGATCTCATGTCGCGCATCACGCAGGATGTCATGGTGGTTCAATACTGCATCACCAACACGCTGCAAGTCGCCTTCCGCGATCCGCTGCTTATTATCGGTTACGTGATCTACATGCTCCTCGTATCGTGGCAGTTGTCCCTGTTCGCCATCCTGTTCCTGCCCGTAGTGGCGCTCATTATCGGACGGATCGTCAAAAAACTGCGCCACCCGGCCCTCAAAGGGCAGGAACGCATGGGCGACATGGTAAGCGTGCTCGACGAATCGCTTTCAGGCATCAAGGTCATCAAAAGTTACAACGCCACCGACTATATCCGCCGCAAATTCTCCGAGTTCAACGCCGAATTTTCGCGCCTGATGCTCTCGATGGCCCGCCGTCAGCAACTGGCTTCGCCGATGAGCGAATTTCTCGGCCTGACGGCCGTCGCGGTACTGATCGTTTTCGGCGGTTCGCTCGTCATGAACGGATCGCTTTCGGCCGGCGGATTCGTCGGCTTCATCGCCGTATTCTCGCAAATCACCCGCCCCGTGCGCTCGTTCATCGACCAGTTCGCCAATATCAACCAGGGTATCGCTGCGGGTGAACGCATCTTCGACGTGCTCGATTCCGAACCGGAAATCCAGGACAAACCCGACGCCAAGACGTTGGACGGCCTGCACGAGAAGATCGAATTCCGCAATGTACACTTCTCCTACGACGGCAGCCGGGAGGTGATCGACGGCATCTCGTTCGACATCCGTCGGGGAGAAACCGTGGCTCTGGTCGGTCCTTCGGGCGGCGGCAAATCCACCCTCAGCGAACTGATCCCCCGCTTCTACGACACTACGGGCGGCGACATCCTGATCGACGGGGTTTCGATCCGTGACTACACGCAGGAGAGCCTGCGTGCCCACATGAGCATCGTTGCGCAAGATACCGTGCTGTTCAACGACACCATCGAAAACAACATCGCCATGGGACGCCGGGGAGCGACGCACGAAGAGATCGTCGCTGCGGCCAAAATCGCCAACGCCCACGACTTCATCATGGAGTGTCCGTCGGGCTACGACACCAACATCGGCGACCGGGGCGCCAAACTATCGGGCGGTCAGCGCCAGCGCCTGAGCATCGCCCGAGCCGTACTCAAGAACCCCGAAATCCTGATTCTGGACGAAGCGACTTCGGCCCTCGACACCGAAAGCGAAAAGCTCGTCCAGGACGCACTTAACTCCCTGTTGCAAGGCCGCACTTCGATCGTAATCGCCCACCGCCTTTCGACCATCCACAACGCCGACAAAATCATCGTCATCGAACGGGGTCGGATCGCCGAGCAAGGCACTCACCCGGAGTTGATGGCTAAAAACGGCATCTACGCCAAGCTGATCGAGATGCAGAGCTTCGATTAAAAGCCGATTCCCATGACCGAAAAGGAGAAAATGCTGGCCGGAGAGTGGTTTCATCCCAACGACGCGGAACTCGAACAGGACCGCACCAGGGCCCGCCACCTCACCCATCGGCTCAACGTCACACTCAAAGACAAGGACGCGACCTATCTGGCGACGCTCCGGGAACTCTGTCCGGGGGTCGAAGCCATGATCCGCGCCCCTTTCTACTGCGATTACGGTTACAACATCTCCATCGGCAAAGGGTCCTACGTCAATTTCAACTGCGTCTTTCTCGACCTCGGGCCGATTCGCCTGGGACAACGCTGTCTGATAGGTCCCGGCGTACAGCTTCTGACGGCCGTGCATCCGATGGACGCCACGGAACGGGCTACGGGCAAAGAAAAAGGAGCGGGCATCGAGATCGGCGACGACTGCTGGCTGGGCGGCGGCGTGATCGTCTGTCCCGGCGTCAAGATAGGCTGCCGCTGCGTCATCGGCGCCGGCAGCGTGGTCACGCACGACATTCCCGACAATTCGGTCGCTGCAGGCAATCCGGCCCGCGTTATCCGCACCGCAACCGACGAATAAATCCGCCGCTTCGGAAAATCGCTCTCGGAATCCTGCAACAGCTTCCGCCACAACCCGTTGTCTGCATACAAAAAACTGCTATCCGAGATCTATTTATTCGCATTTTTTCATAACTTTGCATGTTGGTAAAATCCGCCGCCGGCTTCCCGCACGAAACAGGCGGCACACAGCGAATTCCGGCGCTGCCGAATACGACAAAGACAGGTAACAGCTCCGCATTCGGGGCTGTCCGGCGGAATCGGGCCGGATCGGATTCTGCCAGCCCATGAAAACGACGATTGAAAACAACAGGATATGAAGTTCAAAGAATATAAAGGCCTCGATCTGCCGGGGTTGGCCGCCGACGTACTGAAAGAGTGGGACGCACAGGACACGTTCCACAAAAGCATCTCCACCCGCGAGGGTCATCCCACCTTCGTCTTTTACGAAGGACCTCCCTCAGCCAACGGCACGCCGGGCATCCATCACGTCATGGCCCGCACGATCAAGGATATCTTCTGCCGTTACAAGACGCAGCAAGGTTACCTCGTTCACCGCAAGGCCGGATGGGACACGCACGGACTGCCTGTAGAGTTAGGCGTCGAAAAGAAACTCGGCATCACCAAGGAGGACATCGGGCGCACAATCTCCATAGAGGAGTACAACCGCGCCTGCCGCGAGGCGGTGATGGAGTACACGGGCCTGTGGGAAGAACTCACGCGCAAAATGGGTTATTGGGTCAATATGGACGACCCCTACATCACTTACGACAACAAATACATCGAAACCCTCTGGTGGCTTCTGAAACAGCTCTTCGACAAGGGGCTACTCTACAAAGGTTACACCATCCAGCCCTACTCGCCGGCCGCCGGCACGGGACTTTCGACCCACGAGCTGAACCAGCCGGGCTGCTACCGCGACGTGAAGGATACCACCTGCACGGCGCAGTTCAAAATCATCCGCGACGAGCGGAGCGAAAAACTCTTCGACGGAGCCGAAGGCGATCTCTACTTCCTGGCTTGGACCACCACGCCCTGGACACTGCCGTCGAATACCGCGCTGGCCGTAGGCCCCGAAATCGAATACGTGCGCGTCAAATGCCGCAATCCCTATACGGATGCCCCCCAGACTGTCATCCTGGCCAAAGAACTGCTGGGGTCGTATTTTACCCCCAAGATGGAGGGCAAGTTCGAAATCTCTCCGGTCACCTACAAGGGTCCGGACTTCGAAGGCATCCGCTACGAACAGCTCATCCCCTGGGTGAAGCCTGCGGGCGATGCGTTCCGCGTCATCCTGGGCGACTACGTGACCACCTCCGACGGTACGGGTATCGTGCATATCGCCCCGACGTTCGGTGCGGACGACGACCGCGTGGCCCGCGCCGCAGGCATCGCCCCGCTGTTTATGGTCGATAAGGCGGGCAAGAATCAGCCGATGGTCGATCGCAAGGGACGGTTCTTCCTGCTCGAAGAGCTCGACCCGACCTTCATACGCGACAACGTCGATACAGCGGCCTATTCCCAATGGGCGGGCCGTTACGTGAAAAACGCCTACGACGATTCGCTCGCCGCCGACGCGCCGACGCTCGACGTCGATCTCTCAGTGATGCTCAAGGCCGAGAACAAGGTTTTCAAGATCGAAAAGCACACCCACTCCTACCCCCACTGCTGGCGTACGGACAAACCGGTGCTCTACTACCCGCTCGACTCCTGGTTCATCCGAACTACGGCGCTGCGCGACCGGATGATCGAACTCAACAAGACGATCCGCTGGAAGCCGGAATCGACCGGAACGGGACGCTTCGGCAAGTGGCTCGAAGGTCTGGTGGACTGGAACCTCTCGCGCTCGCGCTTCTGGGGCACGCCGCTGCCGATCTGGGCAACGGAGGATTACTCGGAGATGAAGTGCATCGGCTCGGTCGAAGAGCTCGTCGCCGAGATCGAAAAATCCGTCGCGGCCGGTCTGATGAAGGAGAATCCCTACAAGAACTTCAAGCCGGGCGACCTCTCCAAAGAGAACTACTCGACCGACCGGATCGACCTGCATCGTCCTTACGTGGACAATATCGTGCTGGTTTCGTCCAAAGGCGAACCGATGCGGCGCGAACCGGATCTGATCGACGTATGGTTCGACTCGGGCGCTATGCCGTATGCCCAGCTGCACTACCCCTTCGAGCACGGCGGCGACTACTTCAAGAGCGTCTATCCGGCCGATTTCATCGCCGAAGGCGTCGATCAGACGCGCGGATGGTTCTTCACGCTGCACGCCATCGCCACGATGCTCTTCGACTCGGTGGCTTTCAAGAACATCATTTCGAACGGCCTGGTGCTTGACAAGAACGGCAACAAAATGTCCAAGCGCCTGGGCAATGCCGTGGATCCCTTCGAAATACTTTCGACCTACGGCGCCGACGCGACGCGCTGGTACATGATCTCCAACTCGCAGCCCTGGGACAACCTCAAGTTCGACCGAGACGGAGTGGACGAAGTGCGCCGCAAATTCTTCGGCACACTCTACAACACCTACTCGTTCTTCGCCCTCTACGCCAATGTGGACGGTTTTACGGGACAGGAGCTGGAAATCCCGATGAACGAACGCCCGGAGATCGACCGCTGGATCATCTCCCTACTCAATACGCTGGTTCGGAATGTTACCGAAGCGCTCGAGAATTACGATCCGACGCCGGCTGCCCGCATGATCCAGGAGTTCGTATGCGAAAACCTGTCGAACTGGTACGTGCGCCTCAACCGCAAACGTTTCTGGGGCGGCGGTCTGACAAACGACAAACTGGCGGCCTACCAGACGCTCTACACCTGTCTGGAAACCGTTTCGATGCTCTCCGCACCGTTCGCGCCGTTCATCTCCGACCGTATCTTCCGCGATCTGAACACCGTAAGCGGCCGCCACACGGACGAATCGGTGCATCTTTCGACTTTTCCCGTCTGCGACTCCTCGCTCATCGACGGTGAATTGGAGCAGATGATGTCCATGGCCCAGCAGGTTTCGTCGATGGTACTGGCCCTGCGCCGCAAGGTGAACATCAAAGTCCGCCAGCCGCTCACGAAGATACTCATTCCGATCCTCGACGCCGACACCGCACGCCGCATCGAAGCCGTCAAGGGACTCATCATGAACGAAGTGAATGTCAAGGAGATCGAACTGATCGAAAATACGACGGGACTCATCACCAAGCGCATCAAACCCAACTTCAAGACCCTCGGCCCCAAATACGGCAAGCAGATGAAGCAGATCGCAGCTCTCGTGGCCGGATTCTCCCAAGACCAGATCGCCGCGATCGAGGCGTCGGCTGAAACTCTGTTGGACGTAGATGGAGAAAAGATCCTCGTTACGCCCGCCGATTTCGAAATCACCTCGGAAGATATGCCGGGCTGGTTGGTTGCTTCGGAGGGCAAGCTGACCGTGGCCCTCGACATTACGATCACCGACGACCTGCGTGCCGAAGGCATCGCCCGCGAGCTGATCAACCGTATCCAGAACATCCGCAAGGATTCGGGTTTCGAGGTGACGGACAAAATCCGTGTAGAGATCGAACAGCAGGAATTCGTCCTTCCCGCGCTCAAATCTTTCGCAGACTACATCGCCTCGCAGACGCTGGCTGTCGAAATCGAAGGAGTGGCTTCTCCCAGCGGCGAATTCGTCGTGGAGTCGGAGGTAGATGAGCAACCGGTTCGTATCGCGGTGACCAAAATCTGACTGAAAAAAGGAGAACCTGCACGTTTCCGGCAAAAAATTTGGAAGTAACGGGAATATTGTTTAATTTAGTATAACATTATTACAAATAAAATATTGAAACTATGGCAGAAGCAGAAAAAACCCGATACAGTGACGCCGAATTGGAAGAGTTCAAGCAGCTCATTCTCAAAAAACTGGAAACAGCACGTGCGGATTACGAACTCCTGCGCGCCACGATAACCCACACCGCATCGAACGATACGGAGGATACTTCGCCGACGTTCAAGGTGCTGGAGGAGGGAGCCACTACGCTCTCCAAAGAGGAGAGCGGCCGCTTGGCAGCCCATCAAATGAAATTCATCCGCAACATACGGCATCTGCAAAACCACCGGCAAGCTGATCCCCAAGGAGCGGCTGATGAAAGTGCCTCATGCAACCGAGTGCATCGAGGCCAAAGAAGGACGGATTCACTAAAGGATTCACCCTCCGAACGAATGTTCTTTTCGTATGGCATGAAAAGACTCCGTCCGCCACGACCAGAGATAAAAATAGGAGCGTCCCCTTGAACGGACGCTCCTATTTTTATAAAAAAACATCCTGCAGACACTATTACTGCAGGATGTTTCCCTTTCAGGATATTAACGCTTATTGATAGGAGTTTTTCTATTCATTGTCAGCGTGTGCCGCTTTACGGCGCTGCGCTTCGATTTTTTTCGTCTTCTTCCGGCCTTCCTTTGTTACGAACCGGATCATACCGTCATACCCCTGCTCTCCGTATTGTTCAACCAACTCCGCACTCGGTTGAACAATTTGGACAGTCGCCACAGCATCGGCATCGATGTCATCCAAGTAAGAGAGATCGACCAATCCCCCGTCAACCATCACCAATGGACGCGTACCGTCTTGAGGGCTAATAGAGAACCCAAATCCCGTATCTTTGATCCGCCAAAGTCCCGGCCCTATCCTATAAGAACTTCCATTTATAAATGCGCAACCGATGCGTTTGAACTTTCGTTCCTCCGACTTTTTCGTCGTGATCTCGATCACCCCTTCCGCTCCCTTCTCGCCATAACGTTCGACCCCCTGCTCTCCTTTCAATACCGTCATCGCGTCGATTCGGGAGGGATCCAGTTGCGAAAGGCGATCGGCAGAAATTTCCTCGCCATCCAATACTATTAAACCGACCTGCTTCAGAGAACGACCGTTATCAACAACTGAAACCGAATCCGAATCCGCTCCGGTCGTATAGGTCAACGTAACGGTTTCCTCCAAAGGCTGCGCCGACGTGGCAATCGATTTAGACACGGAAATCGACTTTGACACAGAAGTGCGCCCCGAGGAGGCGCCGGAAGGCTCCCTGACAACTGTCATCTTATTAGGCGTTTTGCCCGACGCATTCGACGAATAAACCGCCAAAGTCGTACGTTCTCCGGATTCATTCGTCGTAAACTCGATCACACCGTCCCGCGCCCGCTCGCCATAACGGTCCAGCAATTCGAACCCGGGTTGCAGAATCCGAACCCACAGAACCTTCCCCGCATCGATCGACTTCAAATAGTCATCATCAACCTGCCGGCCGTTGATCAACACAAGCGGTCGGGCTCCATTGAGCGGACGGATCGTAAATCCGTTTCCCGTATCCTCGATCCGATAAAGACCGGGACCTTCCTGGAAAGAGTTTCCACGCTCGAAACTACACTCCAGACGGTCGAACTGCCGGGCACCTTCAGTCGTCGTCACATAAACCACGCCATCCGCCGCCGCCTCGCCGTAACGTCCGACAGCCCATTCGTCCTTCAAGACCGACATCGATTCGATTTCCGCTTCATTCAAAGCCTTTACCTCGGCAGCTGCGACCCTTCTGCCATCGAGCAGGAAGAGCATCGAACTCAAATCGTGACCGGAAACCACGAACGAATCGTTCGGTGCAGCAACTTCGGAAATCCGCACCTTGCCCTGCCCGTCCACTGAAGTATTACCGGTCTGAACCATACCGGACGACGGTCCCTCCGGTACGGATGCGACGACAGATTCACCCGCACCGGACTTCCGGGCCTCTTTTTTGGCCTGTTTCGCAGCATCGCGAGTCGTCACAAGAATCGCTCCGACACGGGCGGCATCCCCGTAACGCTCGACTAATGCCGGGTTACGAAGTACATCCTCCCAAGAGAAAATCTGTATGGTTTCGATCTTGCGGGCAGGAATCTTCTCCAGATCGGTGATGGACCCCACATGCCCGTCCACAGCTACCAACGGCAGCATTCCGGGACGTACTCCCTGCACGTTCCGCAATTTCAATCCGCTCACCTTATAGGTATTTTTACCATCCACCGATCGGAAACTACCCTTCAGATAACGCATCGGATTGTTGTATTTATCATAAACGGTCACCTCGAAATCATCCTCACGCGAAGCCGTTTTAGAAACGACCTCGATCACCCCGTTCCGGGCCGATACGCCGTATCTGGCGACCGTCGCTTCGTCCGGCTCGGTTACGATCCGAACGGTTTCTATCTCGTGAACGATACCGGGAGTAGTAAAAAGGTAGATATTCGACACCTTGCCATTCCACAGTACCAACGGCCGGAATTCGAACGGCATCGAATGGCTCAACTCGATCCGCCGCACCCGGTAAGTATCGGGCACACCCGTCGGTTCAAAATCGCCCGTAATATAGTGATACAAATCGGAAGGCTTCTGTTTCTCTTCGATTGTCACACGTTCCGACTCCGGACGACTCGTATAGACGATCGCACCGTAACGACCTCGATCGCCGTAGCGTCTGCGTGCCTCGCCGGAGGTCATTTGGGTCGCCGTGGCGATACACGACGGTGACATCGCGCCCAACTGTCTGTAATCGATCTCCTCACCGTCAAGCAGATACAAGCCCTCGTCCGACAGATCAATCCAGAAAGGAATGAGGGCAGCCCCATCGCTCACCTCGACAGTCACCCACTCTTCCGCACCATCGACCGATTTATACCCGAGTCGTTCGAGTTTCCCCGCATCAGCAGTCAGCAACTTGGCAAACTCCTCTTTCATGTACGCATCGCGGCGGGCGACAAACTGTTCTGGCAACTCATCCCCTTCCCACACCAGATAAAGCTCCAAATCCTCCGGATCCCACAGCGATGGATCGGCCGGACTCCAAGACTCCGTATAAGGATAGGTCTGAACCCTGATTGACAACACTCCGTTCGCCGCCCGCGTACCGTATCCCTTCAGTGCCTCCGGCCCTTTGACCATCCAAGCACCAATCATCTTCTGTTCCGGCAACCCCAAATAGGTATCCAGCGTTTCAGCCGACAATTCCTCACCCCCGTCCATTATCAGAGGCGGATGTTTCGGATCGAAACGGAAATCTGCCGGATCGCCATAAACCGCATACACTACCGGCTCATCGGATACGGGCAGATGGGTCAGAGCAAGCGACTCTTTCAAATGAAATTCCAAGGCAATGTCCGTCCCCATCGGAATTCCGAAGCAGCTACCGACTGATTTTACTTTCCGATCCGTATCCCCTCCGACAAGGTAACAAACGATCGGCTTCTCCGAAACGATCGTAAAGCGGCCCTCCGCGTCGGTCACAACCCGCCGGCCGCCGCTGCAAATAAACTCATAACCGGCCCAAGGCTTATCGTCCCGGCCAAATACGCGTCCGGTAAAGGTGTGCGCCCCCGATTCTGCCGTTTGCTTTTCAAGAGCGGTACGCTCGAGATTAGCGAGCAATTCGGCCATGGAGCCTTCGACCGGTGGCATTCCCCCTTCCGGTGTACCGACCATACGGCCGTCCGCACCAGCAGGAAGAGGCATTTCACCGTTTCCGGAATTTTTCGTAGTTTTGTCCTCCGGAAGGACATAGGAGGTCTGTGCGAAAGCGCCGAGCGCCAGGCACGCAAGCGGCAGGACATAGAGCGCCTTGGCCCTGGCCCACCTCGATGATCGTTTACGCAACATCATGGTAATTCGGTTTTTAAGGTTACTATGATTAAGGCTGTTGGCAATTGAGTACCACCTCCCGCCAACGGCCTTTTTTATCAACAGCATCTGATAATCTTTCGCATCGACCCCGCAGCGGAGCACCTGCTCGTCGGCCTCGTACTCGTGCACGGCACGCAGTTCCACACGCAACAGCCACATCGCGGGGTTGAACCACTGCAAACACCCCAGCAAATCGACCAGCAGCAGATCCCACGAATGGCCCAACCGCTGATGCGCCTGTTCATGCACGAGGATCGTTCCTCCGCCGCAGGCATAATCCTCCTCGGACATCACCACGTATTTCATCCAACTGAACGGAGCTCGAATCCGGTCCGACAACACCAATACGCTCCCGTTTCCGAGCGGTATGCGCCGGCCGCGGCGCGTCATTCGCACAACCCGTACGATGTTGCATACGGTCCATCCCAACGTCGCAAACATCCCTGCAAAATAGATGATTCCGAGCAAAAAGCCCCAGTCGAACGGTTCGGGAGCAGGCTCCGGCTCCTCTATTATCATCAGGTCCCGGGTATCGTCGGGGATTCGGTTTTCGAATACCATGTCCCGCCGGAAATAACTTTCCGGAATCACGTCGATCCCGGCGGCGGATACCCCGGGCAACTCCTTCTCGACGGTAATTACGCACAAAGGCAGCAAAAACGACAGCAGCAACACTCCGCACAACAACACCCTGTTCATCCGATGCAGTGTATCGCGGCTCAACAACAACTTGTAAAACAGGTAAAAAACCGCCAGGCATCCCGCAGCCTTCAGACTGTAAAGCAGAAAGGTCGGCATAGGACTATCGTTTTTCGGTTTGACTTTCGATTTGCCGGATCAGGTCGCGCAGATCGTCCACGGAGATTTTCTCCTCCCGTACGAGCGACGAAACCACCCCGAGGTAGGAATTGTCGAAATACTTGCTCACCACGCCCTTCAGCGTCTTGCGGCTGAACTCCTCCTCGCTGACGAGCGGATAATACTGGTAGGTGCCGCCATAGGCCTTGTGTCCGACGTACCCTTTCGCCTCGAGGCCACGCACCATCGTCGATAACGTATTGAAATGAGGTTTCGGTTCGGGCCAGAGCGCAACCAGTTCGCGCACGAATAACGGGCCCCGCGTCCAGAAACAACGCATCAGCTCCTCTTCTCTGGGTGTCAGCTTTTCCATAGTCGATGTCGGTTAAAGTCGAACGAAACAGGACCTGCACAAACGGCAGCACAGCTCCGCATTGCCGGCTCCTGCACAAAAATCTTCTGAAACAAAGATAACTAAAAAAATTTCACATACAACTATTTTTTATAGTTTTCAAACTAAAAAATTTAGTTTTGCAGGAAAAACAGAGAGCAACCCGCTGTAAAACAACAAAAAAATAATAGACAAGATAAAAAATTCTTGTCTATTATCAGAATTAAGATATGGAAAAATCTTCCTATTCCTCGTCGCGGTGCAGCTTCTCTACGTAAATGGCATGCTGCATGGCGATACGCTTCGCAACCGAAGGTTTGGTGAAATACTGGCGACGACGAAGCTCCTTCAGAACACCCGTACGCTCGTATTTACGTTTGAATTTCTTGAGGGCCTTCTCGATGTTCTCGCCCTCTTTTACCGGCATGATAATCATAATTCGTTGCTTTTTTTATTGTTTTTTACTCTAATTTCTAATGGATCGTGTCTTGTATCGGGGCGGGACTCCATCCGGACGACGCCGACTCCCCGTTCGGTATGTCTTTCGAGGCTTCTCGTACCGTAAACCGAAGATACGGGGCCAATCGCTCGGCCTCACGCGGGGTTAATATGTGCTCTTCAACCAACTCTTCGACGGTACTCCAACCTCCTTTCAATTGTCTTTTACTAAATAACTTCCTAAATACGGCGGGCGGCAAATAAGGATGCCCCTTGAGCGTACTCGGAGGTGCAAAGTTAATATCAATTTTTCGAATTTTGAAACTATCGCAGTAAATTTGTTTCAAAATTTTTTCGTAGTTGCTCTCCGTGACTCCCGGAACCTCTGCGAGTTGCTCCGCGCGGACGAATCCGCCGAGCCGTTCGCGGTAGTGCATGATCGCCACGACGGTCCTGGGACCGATGCCCACAACCGAGCGCAGCGTCGCCGAATCGGCCGTGTTCAGCTCCACGGGCTGTTCGATCGGCCGCGCCTTCCGTTCCGGGAAGATGACGTAGGGTTCCAGCGCCGCGGCCACCGAGTCGCTCACGACGTAGCATTCGCGCAGGTCCTCCATGTCGTAGATGCCGCTCAGGTCGCGCCAGCGGATGAAGGCCTCGGCCTGCCGCTTCGAAAGGGCCCCGATGGCCCTCAGGTAGCGCGCACTGACCGTGTCGATGCGGAACGGCGAGGGAGCAA
>OHFQ01000681.1_pt1 | contig 15723 bp, 13 predicted proteins | sample 1567581 | NCBI WGS metagenome assembly OHFQ01 (sample SAMEA3879559, study PRJEB24766) | human gut metagenome | biome: human-associated habitat; feature: feces | place: USA | collected 1985/1987 | reverse complement strand
GCCCGCACCGCAGGCGGCCGCCAGCCCAGCCCCGGCGCACGCTTTGCGCCCAACGGCACGGCACCCCGTAAGCCGAAGAATGATCAACAGAAAGAGAATACAGCGTGGAAAACTTCAAAAAAGAAAAAGTAAGCTTTTGGCGGCGCATTGCCGCTCTGGCCCTTGCGGCGGCGCTGGCCCTTGGCCTTGCCGCCTGTGATGCCTCGGCGGTGGTGCCGGGAAGCAGCACCCCTACGGTCAGCACTGCCCAGCCTGCCGGAGACGGCCAGACCGCCAACTTCGAGATGCACTTCCTGGATGTGGGGCAGGCCCTGAGCGTGCTGGTGGAATGTGACGGCCAGTATATGCTCTACGACGGCGGCAACGTGGACGATGGCAGCTATGTCGTCTCTTACCTGCAGAATCTCGGCGTGGAGGAGCTGCAGTATGTGTTCTGCTCCCACGCCCACGAGGATCATGTGGGCGGCCTAGCCGCTGCGCTGGCCTATTTCCCGGCAGACCATGTGTACAGCCCCGTGACGGAAGCCTCCACCAAGTGCTTCAAGGATTTCGTCAAGTACACCCAGCAGCAGAACTTACAGGTCGAAGTACCTGCCGTAGGCACCCAGTGGGCGCTGGGCAGCGCCACTGTGACCATGCTTGGCCCTGTGGCGCAGTACGATGACGCCAACGATACCTCCATCGTCCTGCGCATCGACTACGGTGCGACGAGCTTCCTGCTCACCGGTGATATGGAGTCCGACGCCGAGCGCGACCTCGTGAACAGCGGCGCTAACCTCAAAGTGGATGTCTTACAGGTGGGCCACCACGGCTCCAGCACCTCCACCAGCTACGTCTTCCTGAACGCTGTCCTGCCCAAAATGGGCATCATCTCCTGCGGGGTCAACAACAAGTACGGCCACCCCCACGAGGAGACCCTGAGCATCCTGCGGGACGCCGGTGTGGACGTCTACCGCACCGACCTGCTGGGGACGATCACCGTTTCCAGTGACGGCCAGAACTACACGGTGGCAACGGAACACTTCGCCACCGACGCTGAGCTGAACCCCACCGACCCGGCAGCGTCCAGCACGGCCCAGCAGGCGTACATCGGCAACGTGAACAGCAAAAAGTTCCATCTGCCCAGCTGCGCCAACCTCCCGGCAGAGAAGAACCAGATTTTGTTCTCGAGCTATGATGAAGCTGTGGCCGCTGGCTACAGCCCCTGCTCGAGCTGCATCAAATAACAAATGGACAAAAGGGAAGCCCCACCGTCAGATGGGGCTTCCCTTTTGTCATAATATCAGCGTCCGCGTCCGGCTCCGCCGCCGTGGCTGCTGCCGCCGCCCATGCCGCCGAAGCCGCCGCCGCGCCCGGCTCCGCCAAAACCGGAGCCGCCGCCCATGCCGCCAAAGCCGCCGCGCGGAGGCCGGGGGCCACGGGAGCCACCGTAGTAGCCGCCCGGCGGGGGCGGCGGCGGGCCGCGGCGGCCACGCCGTCTGTAAGGAGGACGGGGTCCGCCGAAGCACCACAGCCAGCCGCAGGGGCTGGCAAAAACATAGGCCATTGACCGGATGATGACGATAAGCAGAACAGCGCCGACCACAAGAGTCAAGATGTCGGTCAGGGTGCTGCCGCCGCTGCTCTGCCCGCCCTGATACCCGGGCTGCACGGTACTGCCGTTGCCCACGCTGCCGGAAAGGCTGACCCCGTAGATATCCGCGATGGTGTTTGCCACGTTGCGGGCACAGGTAGTCACTGCGCCGTCATAATCCTTTGCGGCAAACTGATCTTCCATGGTCTGGGCGATGGCGCTGGACTGCTTTGCCAGCGTGGTGTTGCGGAAACCATCGCTGTAGGTCAGGTAGTAGTCGCCGTCCGCGTACTGCGCCGATTCCATTACCAACAAAATCAGCACGCCGTTGTTTTTGGAGGACGAACCGATGCCCCACGCGTTGAAAGCCTGTGTGGCGTAATCCTCCGTGGAATCATTACCCGTGTATTCTACTGTCAGTACACCGATCTGTGCGCCGCTGCAGCTGGATTCCAGCTGGGCGTTCAGTTCGGTGATGGTCTGCACGGTGCTGCTGCTCAGCACACCGGCATCGTCCACCACACACTGATCCTTGGGCAGGCTGGGCAGCTGGGCGGCAAAAGCCGCCGGGCACAGCACTGCCGTGCTGACCACCACGGCCAACACCAGTGCGCTGATACGTTTTGCAAAGTTTTTCATGCGAAGGGCTCAACCTCCTTTACGCCGGACAAAGTGCCCAGCACACTGGCCGGGAAGCCGCCGACATCCTTCTGATATTCATACACCGCCGTATTGTACTGCAAGGTGCCGATGATGGTGGCTGCGCTGTTGAACTGGCCGTACTGCCCCTGCACCGCGCCCATCTTCATGGGGTCTGCGGCCTGCTCCTGCAATTTTGCATACAGCTGGTCGATGGCAGTGCCCAGCACCTGGTCGGCCTGATACAGCGCGTGCATCGTGCTGCCCTGATAATAGGGCAGCGAGGTCATCGTCTGGCTTTTGCCGCCGTTCTGCACCGCCTGCAGACAAGCGGAAAAATCGTTCAGCGCCGTCTGTGCGGCCAGCACCTCGGCGCTGTCTGCGCCAAGGGTATTGGATGCGGTGGTAAGGATATTTGCGGCCGTGTTCTCCCGGGTGGTCAGTTCCTCGCTCAGGTTATAGCCGTTGTCGGCGGCGACCCCTGCGGTGAACCACTGGTGGGCGGTGTTGTACTTGCCGCGCAGCTTGGCGCTGCCAAAGCCGAAAAAGGCGGCCAGCATTACCACTACGCTCAAAGCCAGCGCCGCTGCCCGGGTGGAAAGCGCAGCGGGCAGCTTTGCTTCCAGTGCGGCCAGCTTCTGCTGGCGGGGCGTCAGCTTTACGGTCTGCTCCGGTTTTGCCTTTTCGCGGTAGCTGCCCGCGTCAAAGCCGCCGGGAGCGGTTTGTTTGTTGTTCTGAGAAAAATCAGCGTTTGCCATTTCAGCTCCGGATCTCCATCATTTTGGTTTTCAGCTCGTCCTCGATGCGGGTCAGCTCCTGCTCGGCGGCGGCACGCTTTGCGCGTCCCTCGCTCTGGATCTTGTTCAGCTCGTCCAGCGTCTCGATCAGGCTCTTGTTGGTCTGCTGCAAGGTCTCGATATCCACGATGCCGCGCTGGCTCTCCTTGGCGGTCTCGATGGTGCCCATCTTCAGCGCCTCGGCGTTCTTCTTCAGCAGGTCGTTGGTCATGTTGGTCACAGCGCGCTCTGCCTGCATGGCCTGCTGGCTGTGTGCCAGACCCAGTGCCAGCACCATCTGGTTCTTCCACAGCGGGATGGTGTTCACGATGGTGGACTGGATCTTTTCTGCCATCATGGTGTTGTTGTTTTGCAGCAGACGGATCTGGGGGCCCATCTGCAGGCTGATATTGCGGGTCAGTTCCAGATCATACAGCTTTTTCTCAAAACGCTCGCACTGGTCGGCAAGGTCGCGGGCAGCCTGTGCATCCTCCGGCAGGCCGGATGCTTTGGCCTTGTCCATGGCCTGCTGCAATTCGTTGGCACGCACATCTGCCAGCTTTTTCTTGCCGGCAAGGATATACATACTCAGCTCCTTGAAGTAGGCCATGTTCAGCTCGTACATCTTGTCCAGCATGGCGATATCCTTGAGCAGCTGCACCTGATGGGCTTCCAGCATGGACTGGATCTTTTCCACGTTAGTCTCGGTCTTGTCGTACTTGGTCTTGAGGGCCTCCAGCTGGCTGGTTTTCTTTTTGAAGAAGCCCATGATGCCCTTCTGCTGTTCCTCGTTGGCGTCAAAACTCTTCAGCTCGCCAATGAGGTCGGTGATCATATCGCCCACCTCGCCCAGATCCTTGGTGGACACCTTGGAGAGGGCAGCTTCGGAGAAATCGCCAATCTTCTTCTGGCAGGCAGAGCCGTACTGCAGCACCTGCTGGCTGTTGGTGATATCGATCTTCTGGGCAAACTGATCCACCATGGCCTGTTCCTCGGGGGTCAGGCTCACCTGTGCTTCCGGGGCAGGGGCAGCGGCGGGCTTTTCCTCCTGCGGCACAGCAGCGGGGGTGGGGTCCAGCGTCAGGGTGGGCACTGCGGGGGCATCCAGGTCAAAGTTCAGGGTATTGTCAGCCATAAGTGATTCCTTCCTTTCAAAATCCCGAGGGGATATTCTGATTTTACTTGCTCAGACCCTGCCCTTTCAGCATATTCTGCAAAACGGTCAGGTCTGCGGACAGATCCATGCTCTCTGCCGCGTACAGGGCATCCAGCTGGTTTTCAAAAGCCGTGGCAATGGAGGCGGCGTTGTGCTCCACCTCGGCGCGGATGGCGGCGGCGTTCTCGCCCCGCACACCCTGCTTTGCAAGCTTTGCATACTGCTGCAAAACGTTTACGGCGTCCGGCAGATAGTAGTTGGCAAATCGGCGCACCTGCTTTGCCTTGGCGGGGTTTGCTTCCACGGCTTCCACGATGGAGCGTCCTGCCTTTTCCATGCGGGTCATAGCGGCGGACAGCTGCGGGTCGGGCAAAGTCTCGTTCAGCGCGTGCAGGGTGTCCAGCTTTTGCTGGATATCGGTCAGCATCTGGTCCACATCCTCCACACCGGTGTGGAAGGGTACTTCCCGCTCCACCACCCGGGGCGGGCAGGTCTTTTGTGCCACGCCAAAAGCCACGGCGGCACCGCCCAGCGCCACCAGCAGCGCCCATAATTTGTATACCGGCAGCACCGCGCACAGCACCACGAACACCAGCGCCGCCGCATAAAAGGGCAGCACGCTGGGCTTTTGGGTGCGGATGATCTTGCTCATGGTCATTTCTCCTTGTCCGGGGCAGTGCGCCCCTTATGATATCCATAATACAACGTCCGCAAAAAAACGCAAGTATCCCGCAAAAGAATTTACAGCCTTGTCATCATTTTACGATCCAGTCTGCCAGCGCAGCGCCCCAAAGTGCTTCCAGCCGGGCGGGGCTGCAGGCGGCGTTGGCGGGACTTGTACTTGGCAGACGGACAGCCGGGATGCCGGTAAGCGGCTGCTGATATTTTGTGTAGATACGGTAAGCTGTGGCACCGTTGCAGAACACTGCCCGGATGGGCGCTTTGCGCAGCAGCCCGGCGATATCGTTGGGCACCACATCCCGGATGGAAGCATCCGATGCCCCGGTGATGGTGCAGCTTTCCAGCGTATCCCACAGCGCCAGCCCGTGGCGCAAAAGCAGCTGCTTTTTGGCGGCGATATCCTCCCGCGCGGGCAGCGGCTCCCCGGTCAGCGCCGCCAGCAGCGGCCAGAACCGATTTTGCGGGTGGCCGTAGTAAAAGGCCATCTCCCGGCTTTTGGGGCTGGGCCATGTGCCTAAAATCAGCGCCCGGCTTCGGTCATCGTACACCGGTGCAAAGCTCATAAGCTGCCGCCTGCACTTTCAATATTGCCCCATGCAGAGCCAAAGTCTTTGCCGGAGGGCTCCGCACGGGGGCCGTCGAACCACAGCTCCTCGATCAGCGCTGCCACGCCGTCCTCCCGCACGTCCCCGATGATCCGGTCGGCAGCGGCCTTAGCGTCCGGGGTGCCGTTTGCCATGCAGGCACTCAGACCCGCAGCTTTCAGCATCCCCACATCGTTGGCAGAATCGCCCACAGCCACGGCATCCGCCAGCGTAAGCCCCATCTGTGCACACAGGTCGGCAAGCCCTACGCCCTTATCCATGCCGCCGCGCACGATATCGTAGTAGCAGTAGCCGTCCGCGTTCTGCGCGCCCGTCTGCATCCAGTGCAGGCCAAGGTAGCCGTATTTTTCGTGGAAGCGCTCCACCTCCTGCGGCGGCATGGCGGCAAAGGCGGCGTGGGGCATATCCAAAAGATGTCTGTCCTGATCCTCGCCGTCCACACAGTCCAGCCCGGGGCTGTTCATCATCTGATAGCCGGTGTGCAGATACTCGTACTCACAGTAGGCGTAATAGGCATCCCGGAAGTTGAATTGCAGCGGGTAGTTATAATCCTCGCAAAAATCCACCAGCACATACATTTCCTCGCTGGTAAGCGGATGCTCGGCTATTACGTTGCCCTGCCTGTCCACCACGCAGGCACCGTTGCAGGTAATGGCGTAGTCGTACCGGATGCCGCCCAACTGTTTTTTGTCCCGGATGCCCGGGTAAGAGCGGCCGGTGCTGAGCACGAATTTGCCCCCGGCGGCTTGCAGCTTTTTTACCGCCTTTACCACCGCCGGGCGGGGCTTTGCTTCGCCAAAGGGCATCAGCGTGTTGTCGTAATCGCTTGCCAGAATCTTATATTGCATGGTCATCTCTCCTGTGTGCATCGTTTTCTCCCAGTATAACACATTTCAAAGTCCAGCGGGAGAGGGGGAATATTAAAAATGCCCTCCGCTTGCGCTCTGGGCAAATATAGCGGAAACTTCTTTTGATATAGGGCGTTTGTCGCGCTCTGCGGAGCGCTCCAAGCGCATTTTTCACGGAAAGGGTCGTAAAGACAAGATACAGCCTTTCCCGCAGCGCCGCGCTTTCGCAGAAAGCGGCGCTGCAAATGCCGTTTTCCTCCACGACCCCACCTGTGAAAAAGGGGTTCAGAAACGCCCGCAGGCGTTTCTGAACCCCAAAATTATAGCAGTTTGCGTTTTTAATGCACAAGCAACATCCGCAAACTGCATATCGCAAAGCTGCCGTTTTGATTGGCACTATTTTTGAAAATTGCGATAAAAATATATTTTCCGCTGATCATGCCCAAAGCACACGCGGCGGGCATTCCAAATCGTCCCGCCCCGCAAAAGATGGCATCACTCTGCCGCATCCGTCACCCGGACGGGGTAGCCTGTCCGCACACAGCGCACCGCATACCGGGCGTTGCCGCCGGAGGTGCAGGTGAACAGGGTCAGATCCCAGCTGTCTGTCTCGGTGGCGGTGGTCATCTCCTCGATCTGGGTGGGGTGCAAAGTCTCCACGCTCTCCACCTCGTAGCTCCAGCGCAGACCATCCGCATCCGTAAAGTAGACCGGGCTGCCGATCGCCAGCCACTTGATGGGACTGAAATGCTTTGCGTAGTTGTGGCCGCAGAGCACCAGATCATCGGCATAGGTAGTGCCGCTGTACCGTCCGGGGGCGACCTTCAGCCCGGCGTAGCTCCACTGCGCCATCACCGGCAGTTCCAGCCCTGCCGCCGGGATGGAAAGCACCCCGATGTAGTCATGCCCCTCCACCTCTACGGTGGTCATCTCCTGCGCCGGGTCCAGCACCGGCTGCGGGGCTGCGGTCTCGTTTTCCTGCCGGTGCTCCGTAATGGTCTTTTGCATGGTCTGCTCCAGCTCGCCCAATACTTCCTGCGAAGCCTTTTCTGCCCGGGCGGCATCCCACCGGTTGTAACCCAGCAGCCCGGCGGCGCTCAAGATCAGCACCGCACCCAGCACCATGCACAGCCTGCCGATTTTCCGTTTCATTGCATTCCACCCTTTATATAATAGTATCCGTCTGCTTCAGTATACCATTCCCCGCTCCGGTTTACAACCGTTCTTTCGGACGATTTTTATCGGGCAGCAGCGCGCAGACCAGCCGCACCATCTGCCCGGTCAGGGGCAGCCAGACCAGCGCACACAGCCCGTTGAACAGGGTGTGGGCGTTAGCGATCTGCCGGGCGATCACGGCACACTCTGCCCCTGTGGGCGAGCACAGCCGCACCAGCGCCGCAAAGGGCTGCAGCAGTGCGCAGCACACCGCCGCGCCGCTCAGGTTGAAGATGGCGTGGGCTGCCGCCACCCGCTTGGCGTCTCTTCCCTGCCCAATGGCGGCAAGCACCGCCGTAACGGTGGTGCCGATGTTATCCCCCAGCAGAATGGGAATGGCAGCGGTCAGCCCCAGCAGGCTGTGCACGCCGTCCGCCCCGGGCTGCGCCGCCATGCTTTGCAGCAGCGCCACCGTGGCAGAGCTGCTTTGTACTGTCAGTGTCATGCAGACGCCCGCCAGAAGCCCATGCAAAGGGCTTTGCTGCACCCGGGCAAGCTCCAACCGGAGCAACGGGCTTTGCAGCAGCGGCTCCATGGCGCTGCGCATCACCGTGACGCCCTCGAACAGCAGCCCAAAGCCGAACACCGCCTCGCCCACGCAGCGGCCCCGCCAGTTTTTGCAGGCCAGACAGAGCAGCACCCCGCAAAACAGCAGCAGATACCGCCAGCTTTCCACCCGGAACGCCAGCAGCTGTGCTGTGACCGTTGTACCGATATTCGCCCCGAACACCACCGGCACCGCCTGCCGCAGCTGCAGCAGCCCCGCTGCCAGAAAAGCAATGACCATGACCGTGACCGCCGAGCTGCTTTGCAGCACCGCCGTGACCGCCGCCCCGGTCAGCAGCCCCGCCACCGGGTTTGCGGTGCACCGCGCCAGCAGGCCGCGCAGACGCCTGCCCGCTCCCTGCTGCACCGCCCGACACAGGCTGTCCGTCCCATATAAAAACAGCGCCAAGCCGCCGAACACCTGTAACAACACTTGGAATCCCTGCTCCATCCGCACCCTCCGTTTCTGCCTGTCCTTTATTTCTATGCAGCGAGAGCCGGTTTGCGCATTGACAAAGCCTACAAGTTTTTTGTGAATTTTTGTTTAACATTTCCCTACTCCCTTGCAATCCGGCTGCAAAAGGAATATGCTTATCAGACGTTAATACTTAACAGCTGTTAAGTATTAAGAAATGCAAACGAGGAGGAACTGTTATGTCCGAGCCAAGCACCCCCAGCTTTCAGGGGATGTGCCACTATATCGGGCAGCTGAGCAAGGCATCCAAGGCCGGGATGCGGGCGGCGCTGGCTGATTGCCCCAAATGCCACTTTAATATGCTGGAAGGCCTGCTGCATTCCATCAACTGCCACGGAAAGGACGGTGCCATTTATGTCTCTGACCTTGCCCGGGAGATCCGACAGCCGCTGCCTGCGGTCTCGCGCGGGCTGCGGTTGATGGAGCAGGACGGCACCGTGGTGCGGGAACCGGACCCCGCCGACCGCCGCAAAACGCTGGTGCGCGTCACCCCCAAAGGGTACGAGCTGTGCCACCAGTGTGAGCAGGCTCTGCGCGACTACTTTGCCAGCGTGCTGGCACGGTTAGAGCCGGAGCAGGTAGCCCAGATGGACGCGCTGCGCGGCGCGCTGATGGATGCCATTCTTGCGGAAAATGCCGCGCGCAACATTGACCCGAAGGGAGAAACGAACCATGACAAAGATCTTTAAGCAGCTGGCCCGACACTGGGCGGTCTGCCTTGTGGTGTTTGCGCTGCTGTTTGTGCAGGCGTACTGCGACCTTGCACTGCCGGACTACACCAGCAAGATCGTGGACACCGGCATCCAGCAGGGCGGCATTGAAAGTCCCCTGCCCCAGACGGTGCGCCAGAGCACGCTGGACACGCTGAGCCTGCTGATGAGCGAAGAGGATGCACAAAAGCTGCAAAACGCCTACCAGTACTACCTGCAGGACGATGGCGTGCTGCAGCTGCGCTCTGACCTGACCGAGGACGAGCGCACCGCACTGGAGGACGCCGTGACCACCCCGGACATCGTGCTGTATATGGCTGCCGCACAGGCCGCCAACACCCCCGCCGGGCAGAGCAGCATGGGCATGACCGGCCTTGCCGAGATGCCCTCTGCCGCTGCGGACACCGACACCGAGACTGTCGCCCCCACGGCAGCAGATCTGGATACGGTATGCAGCCAGTTTGCCGCCATGAGCCAGATGCCCGGTTTTGACCGCAGTATGCTGCAAAAGCAGCTGGACAGTGCCATGAGTCAGCTGGACAGCACCCTGCTGGAAAACCTGAAAAGCCAGTCTTTGCTGCTGGTGCAGCTGGAATACGAGGCACAGGGCGTTGCACGGAATGTGCAGATGGGTTACCTGTTCCGGGTGGGCGGCCAGATGCTTGCCCTTACTCTGCTGATGGTGGTCGTGGCTGTGGCCGTGGGCTTCCTTGCCTCCCGGGTGTCCGCTGCCATCGGTCGTGACCTGCGCCGGGAGACCTTCTCCAGCGTCATCGGCTTTTCCAATGCAGAGATTGAGAATTTTTCCACCGCCTCCCTCATCACCCGCACCACCAACGATATCCAGCAGGTGCAGTTCGTCTGCGTCATCCTGCTACGCATGGTGGCCTATGCGCCCATTCTGGGCATTGGCGGTGTGCTGCACGTTGTGGGCAGCAGCTCCGGCCTTTCCTGGATCGTGGTGCTGGACGTGGCCATCCTGCTGTTGCTCATCATTTTCCTGATGAGCGTTGCCATGCCCAAATTCAAGGTGATGCAGCAGCTGGTGGACCGGTTGAATCTGGTCAGCCGCGAAATTTTGACCGGCATCATGCCGGTGCGCGCCTTCAGCCGCGAAAAGTTTGAGGAGCAGCGCTTTGACAAGGCCAACCGGGAGCTGATGGGCACCCAGCTGTTCACCAACCGTGCCATGGTGGCCATGATGCCCTTTATGACCCTGATCATGAACGGCACCAGCCTGCTCATCGTCTGGTTCGGCGGCAAGGCCATGGATGCCGGAAATATGCAGGTGGGCGAGATGATCGCATTCATCACCTATACCATGCAGATCGTCATGTCTTTCCTGATGCTGGCCATGGTGGCCGTCATGCTGCCCCGCGCCGGTGTGGCTGCGGATCGTATCGACGAGGTCATCCGCACCAAAGCCACCATCCACGACCCGGATGAAGCCGCCGCAAAGGCCGCACAGGCACACACCGACTGGCGGGGCGTGGTGCAGTTCGAGGATGTGAGCTTCCGTTACCCCGGTGCAGACAGCGATGCACTGGAGCACATCAGTTTTACCGCAAAGCCCGGCGAGACCACCGCCATCATCGGCTCCACCGGCTGCGGCAAGTCCACCCTGCTCAACCTGATCCCCCGCTTTTACGATGTGACCGGCGGCAAGGTGACCGTGGACGGCATTGACGTGCGCGAGATGCCGCAGGCACAGCTGCACGACCTGCTGGGCTATGTGCCCCAGAAGGGTGTGCTGTTCAGCGGCACCATCGACAGCAACCTGAAATTCGGCGGCGAGAATATCACCGATGCCGATGTGCGCACCGCCGCCCGCATTGCCCAGGCGGAAGAGTTCATCTCCGCCAAGGCGGAGGGGTACGAAAGCCCCATTGCCCAGGGCGGCACCAACGTTTCCGGCGGGCAGAAGCAGCGGCTTTCCATCGCCCGCGCCATTGCCAAACACCCGAAGATCTACCTGTTTGATGACAGCTTCTCCGCGCTGGACTACAAGACTGATGTTGCCCTGCGCCGCGCGCTGAAAGCCGAAACCGGCGACGCCACCGTGATTATTGTGGCACAGCGCATTTCCACTGTGCTGCACGCCAACCAGATTTTGGTTCTGGAAGATGGCCGCATTGTGGGCAAGGGCACCCACGCCCAGCTGATGGAAAGCTGCCCGGCTTACCAGGAAATTGCCCGCAGCCAACTGAGCAACAAAGAGCTGGACCTGAAAGGAGGGGAAGCCTGATGCCGCATCCCGGACGAATGACGACCCAAAAGGCAAAAGACTTTAAGGGCACCATGCGCAGCCTGCTGGCAGAGCTGGGGCACTACAAGTTCTGCCTGATTGCCGTGATTGTTTTTGCCGTTCTTTCCACGATTTTTAATATTGCAGGCCCCAAGGTGCTGGCCAAAGCCACCACTGCCCTGGCCACCGGCTGGGTGGCCAAGCTGCGGGGCACCGGCAGCATTGACTTTGGCTATATCGGCAAAATCCTGCTGATCCTGCTGGTCATGTATCTGGTTTCCGCTGCGTTCAGTTTCTGCCAGAGCTGGATCATGAGCGGGCTTTCGCAGAAGATGTGTTATGACTTCCGCCGCCAGATCAGCGAAAAGATCAACCGCCTGCCTCTTGCCTATTTTGAAAAGCGCACCGTGGGCGAGGTACTTTCCCGCATTACCAACGATGTGGACACCCTGGGCCAGAGCCTGAACCAGAGCATTACCCAGCTGATCACCAGCATTACCACCATGATCGGCGTGCTCATCATGATGCTGACCATCAGCCCCACGATGACGCTGATTGCCATTTTGATCCTGCCGGTCTCGATGGCGCTGGTGCTGTTGGTGGTCAGGTTCAGCCAGAAATATTTTCGCGCCCAGCAAAAAGTTCTGGGCTCCGTGAACGGCCAGGTGGAGGAAGTATATTCCGGCCACAATGTGGTCAAAGCGTTCAACCGCGAAGATGCCGTTCTGAATGATTTTGACGAAGCCAACAACCGCCTGTTTGAATCCGCCTGGAAAAGCCAGTTCCTTTCCGGCCTGATGCAGCCCATCATGAACTTTGTGGGCAACCTGGGTTATGTGGCCGTCGCCATCGTCGGCAGCATTTTTGCCGCTGCGGGCGCCATCACCATCGGCGATATTCAGGCGTTCATCCAGTACGTCAAGAACTTCACCCAGCCCATCCAGCAGCTTTCTCAGGTGTCCAACATGCTGCAGAGCATGGCCGCCGCTGCCGAGCGCGTATTCGAGTTCCTGAACGAGCCCGAAGAGGATCAGCTGGCCGACCCTGCCCGCCGGGCAGACCCTGCCTGCATCGATGGTCAGGTCACCTTTGACCATGTCAAGTTTGGCTACACGCCGGAAAAGACTGTTATCCGGGATTTCAGCTGCGATGTAAAACCCGGCCAGAAAGTTGCCATTGTCGGCCCCACCGGCGCAGGCAAAACCACCATGGTCAAGCTGCTGATGCGCTTTTACGATGTCAACTCCGGCGCCATTACGCTGGACGGCCACAACGTAAAGGACTTTGACCGCAGCGCCCTGCGCGAAGGCTTTGGCATGGTATTGCAGGATACCTGGCTGTTCCAGGGCACCATTATGGAAAACATCCGCTATGGCCGCCTGGATGCCACCGATGAGGAAGTCATCGCCGCCGCCAAGGCCGCCTGTGCCGACCACTTTATCCGCACGCTGCCCGGCGGCTACCAGATGGAGTTGAACGAGGATGCTTCCAACGTGAGCCAGGGCCAGAAACAGCTGCTGACGATTGCCCGCGCCATTCTGGCGGACAACAAAATTTTGATTTTGGACGAAGCCACCAGCAGTGTGGACACCCGCACCGAACAGCGCATCCAAACCGCCATGGACAACCTGATGCGCGGCCGCACCAGCTTTGTGATTGCCCACCGGCTTTCCACCATCAAGGACGCCGACCTGATTTTAGTCATGCGGGATGGTGACATTGTGGAGCAGGGCACCCACGACGACCTGTTGGCCGCTGGCGGGTTCTACGCCGATTTGTACAACAGCCAGTTTGAAGATGTAAGCGCGTAATTTTTTCTCTGATAAAACAGCAAAAGCCCAAAGCTGCCGGTTAAGTGAACCGTGCCGCTTTGGGCTTTTGGGTTATAAAATAGAATTTTTCAATAAATGTACCAATCAGGCAAAGAACGAAATGACCAGCGCAACCAGGAATCCAACGCCGCCAACCAAGGTTTCCATAATGGTCCAGGTCTTGAGGGTGGTTTTTTCATCCATGCCGACAAGGCTCTTGACAAGCCAGAAGCCGGAATCGTTAAAGTGAGAGCAGACCGTGGAACCACCTGCGATGGCAGCGGTAACGCAGGCAAGATACAGAGGAGACAACTCGCTGATGCCGGGCATGGCGGCAATAATGCCAGCGGCCATCGTCATGGCCACGGTAGAAGAACCAACCGAGATGCGAACCAGTGCCGCCACAATGAACGCAACCACGACCAGCGGCAGGCTGGCGGAAGAAACTGCATTGCCGATGACATCACCCAAACCGGAGTTTTGCAGCATGTAACGCAGCACACCGCCGCAAGCAGTGACCAGCAGGATCATGCCGGTGGGTTCCAGGGACTTTGTCATGATCTTTTCCAACTCTTCGTTGGAATAGCCGTGTTTGTAGCCCAGCAGGAACATGGCGGAAATGACAGCGATCGTCAGTGCTACAAAGGGTTCGCCAAGGAAAGCCAGAACCGGCTGAATACCGGACAGTGCGGGAACAACCTTTGCCACGGAATTGGCAATGATGAGAACCAGCGGAATCAGGATAATGCCAACGATCGTCCAGAACTTGGGCAGCTTGCTTTCATCAATATCTTCCTGATTGGCAACGGATTCCGGAACAGGGATAAAATATTTGTTGCCGCAGATCTTACCCCAGATAGGGCCGGCCACGATCATGGCAAAAATACCGCAGAAGATACCGATGAGGATGACCCAGCCAAGGTCAACGCCCAGCATAGTAGCTACCAGCACGGGGCCGGGTGTCGGCGGAATGAACGCATGGCCGACGGCCAGACCAGCCAGGAGCGGGATGGTGTAGAACAGAGCGGAACGCTTTGTGCGCTTTGCCAGCGAGAAGGCCAGAGGGATCAAAATGATAAGACCTGCATCGAAGAACACCGGCATGGCAATGACAAGACCGGTAATACCCAGTGCCCACGCGGCTTTTTCATCGCCGAATTTGCGCACCATCGTGATCGCCAGCGTTTGCGCACCGCCGGAGACTTCAAGGATCGCACCGAACATGGAACCTAAGCCAACCAGCAGTGCAATACCTTTCAGCGTGTTGCCAATGCCATCATTGACAGAATTGATGATCTCCGTCAAGGGCATACCGGCAATCAAACCGATTGAGATGGCACCGACCAGAATGGAAATCATGGCCTGAACCTTGCATTTGATAATAAGAACAAGAAGAATGATGAGACCAATTATTGCGGCTAATACAAGCCGTGTGGGGTCAAGAGTGGCGACAGCTTCCATTTCTATTTCTCCTTTTTTTGTTTGTATGTGGTTAATACAGTGTAGGGGAGAACCGTATTACTCCATATAAGCGCCCTTCATCGGGCTGACGGCGTGCTGAGAGTAGAGTTTCAGCAAACCGGATTTATACTTGGGCTCCCTCGGCTGCCACTTGGCGCGGCGTTCGGCCAGAATGGCATCCATTTCGGCAGGTGTTTTGGGCTCGCCCTTAACACCAACGATGGCCAGCAGACGGTTGGGCACATCGATCTGAATCAGGTCGTCTTTCTCCACCAGTGCAATCGGACCACCCACGGCAGCTTCGGGGCTGACGTGACCAATGACCGGGCCGCGGCTCGCGCCGGAGAAACGGCCGTCTGTGATCAGTGCTACACTGGAGGCCAGCTTCGGGTCGGCGCAGATGGCCTCGCCGGTGTAGAACATCTCCGGCATACCGCTGCCGCGCGGGCCTTCGTAACGGATAAAGATCGCATCGCCGGGTTTTACCTCACCGTGCAGAACGGCGGCAATGCAGGCTTCCTCACTGTCATAAGGCTTGGCGTGCAGGGTAGCGGTGAACATATTCTTCGGGCAGGCAGTATGTTTGATCACGCTGCCTTCGGGGGCAAGGTTGCCTTTCAGGATGGCAATGCTGCCATTCGTGCCCTTAGCATTGTCAAAGCTGTGGATGATGTCTTCGCGGGTAACATGGATGCCGAGGTGTGCGGTCTTTTCTTTCAAAATCTCATCGCAGTGCTCATAGAACCCGTTGTGTTTCAGCTCTTCCAGATTTTCACCCAGCGTCTTGCCCGTGACGGTTAGCACATCCAGGTGGAGCATGGACTTAATTTCTTCCATGACGCGCGGCACACCACCCGCATAGTAGAAATACTGCGCAGGCCAATCGCCGGAAGGCCGGATGTTCAGCAGATAATGCGCACCCCGGTGCATGCGGTCAAAGGTATCGGCATCAATTTCAATGCCAAACTCGTGGGCGATGGCG
>OHFQ01000645.1_pt1 | contig 16315 bp, 10 predicted proteins | sample 1567581 | NCBI WGS metagenome assembly OHFQ01 (sample SAMEA3879559, study PRJEB24766) | human gut metagenome | biome: human-associated habitat; feature: feces | place: USA | collected 1985/1987 | reverse complement strand
AAGCACCAAAAGAGGTGAAAGGATAATTAACACTATTAGACTTGATGAAAAATCAATCAATCGCTTAAAATACTTTGCGTACATATTATTTCTCCATATAGTTGTTATAATTGATCATTCAAAACAAACTTTATTACTTCAATAATTCACTCCACTGGTAATATACATATTCAATTTTGCACGTCCATTTTTAGTTCTAACAACAAATGAGTTTAAATGAAAAATTGACCCCTTATGCATTGAGTTCCAAATTGGGCATCATTCTACATTAATGGATGAGTTAGATTTCAAAAGCTCTGGTAGGCAAAACTTTACTGTTCACTTTAGATTTACAGTTGCATTAAAAGTCATATCAAAGCAGAATACTTGCTTTTTCTCTGATTCATCTGCGTATCTGTAACCAATATATTAACATATTCAATTACCAGACCATCTATGGTAAGACTTCAACAATACTTCGAACTAAAACTTTTCATATTTATTATTTCCTTTAAGTTTAGCCTTTTACTTTTGGGGGCCAAACCTTAGTTCTCATAATTTAATAAGCACTTTTATCAAGCAATCTCTTTATTTACGTCTTCTGGTCTTTTAAATGTTGGAACAACACTTCGGAGTGCCTCTTTTGCAATCATATCATCGCCCGTATTACATGCATCTCTAAGTATATCAATCTTTTTGTAGATTTCTTCCTTACTCAATGCACTATCTCTTTCAATGAAAATCATGCTGTTATCAGTTTTGTCAAGTTCTTCTGTCTTAACTAACAGTTCCTCATACAACTTTTCGCCTGGCCTTAATCCCGTTTCAACAATCTCAATTCCCTGAACACCAGATAAACGAATCATATTTTCTGCTAAATCTATAATCTTAACTGGCTGTCCCATATCCAAAACAAATAATTCTCCATTATCCGCAATTGCTCCACTCTGAAGAACGAGCTGTGAGGCCTCTGGAATTGTCATAAAATATCTGATAATTCTCTTATCTGTAACAGTAACCGGACCACCATTCGCAATCTGACGCTTAAATAATGGAATAACTGATCCTGCGCTACCTAGTACATTTCCAAATCGTGTAGCACTGTATTTCACTTTTCCGTGTGTACTTGCACTCTGCACAATCATTTCACACATTCTCTTTGTAGCACCCATAACGTTAGTAGGGTTAACTGCTTTATCTGTGGATACCATCATAAAACGTTCTGTTCCAAACTTCTCGCAAAGCTCTACTAGATTCTGTGTACCGAATACATTATTGTAAATAGCTTCCACGCAGTTATGCTCCATTAACGGAACATGTTTATGAGCAGCTGCATTAATAATTATCTGAGGATGGTATTTCTCAAATACTTTCTCAAGAGCTTTCCTATTTGTGATAGAACAAATTTCGATCTGCAGATCAAGACAATCTCCGTATGCGATCTTTAACTCCTGTTGAACATCATATGCACCATTTTCATAAATATCCAAAATGATAATCTTCCTTGGATTCATCTTTGCCAGTTGTCTGCAAAGTTCTGAACCAATGGAACCACCACCACCAGTGATAAGTACAACTTTGTCTTTATAGTAAGCATTTGTTCTTTCATCAGAAACCACTAATTGTTTTCTAAACAAAAGTTCCTCAATATCAAATTCTCGAAGATGCCTCTTTCCTCCTGCGGTATACATAGTCGGATAATCATAAATCTTTAACTTATATCCTGCTTTTTTGTAATATCCATAAAGCGCCTTTTTCTTGTCTGCATCCATTGATGGTATTGCAAAAATAATCTCCTGTACTTCAAATTCACCCAATCTGTTAAATGTTGCCTCATTCTCTGACCAAACTGGGATTCCATGAATTTCACGACCAACCTTTTCTTTGCTAATATCTATAAAACATCTCGGAATATATGCTGTTTCCTCATTATTTAGGAGTTCCTCTGCCAAACTTACACCAACACGTCCTGCACCAATAATTGCAACTTTGATTTTCTGGACTTCTTTTTCATTTTCCGCTTCTATGCCAGAAAACATATGTAATAATGCGGAAAGAATTTTTCCTTTTGTAGTTTCCCGATTTCCGCACTTATACGCATAGCGATACATCATACGAAGTGCTAATGCTCCTAGAAGGTTCAAACTGACAATTGAAAGCATTCTAGCAAATGTAATTTTTTGAATTGGAAGTAATAATTCCAGACACAGATAAGCTACAAAAGCAATAGAATCGGTAAATAGTAACCGGATATAACATTGTATTCCACCATATCTCCATACCTGACCATATACTTTACCAATAAGACGTGCTGCAAAAATACACAGTACCGAAAGGCATACTTGCTGAAGTATTCCTATAGTTGATAACTTATCAATTCCTCCATACAGTAATAACAGTATTGCTACTACCACTGCATACATAATCAAATCATACCCGATAAGCATCCACCTGATATTAGATGTGCTACTCTGCTTTGTACGATCCATATTCATACTATTCTCATTTGCTCTATCCATTGTTTTCCCCGCAAAAATCGGATGGGTTCATCCTTTCATATTTTTTCTATTTTGTGGTTTACTTCTTTTCAAGCGGTGTAAATAATTTTTTTGCTCTGTTTCAATTCTTATTTCAAGTAAACTTGTTAACTTCAAAATTATTCTAGATTTTAATGTACAGCCATATTAAAAAAAGCATACGTGGGCTAGTTCAAATCCCCTTATCATGAATTTCCAGCTTATAGTGTGATCTAAAATAAGCATCTAAGAAACCATTGGATTCTCATAGTCTTGCTGCTCACCCGACACAACCACGTAGAAAAAAATCATCATACCTAGATCCAACTAAATAAGCGAAACTCTTGTATAATCAAGGTTTCTCTCATTCACCTCTATTGTTATACTACTATCCCCTGCCCAATATTGATAAGTGCCATTAAACTCAAAACAAAGTCAAGTATTCTCTTTATGTATTTCGCATACATTACTCAAAACAACTCCTGATAACCCGAATAATTCTCTCCTGCTGTTCCTCAGTCATCTTATTATCGCTAGGCAGGCAAGCACCTCTGTCAAAGATATCAGCGCCTACATCTTCTGCACCGCCTGCAATATAAGCATTTGTGCGGCATCTGATACTGCCGTTGCGACCAACACACTCGTGCATTCTGTACATAGGCTGCATATGCATTGGCTTCCATATAGGTCTGCCCTCTGCATTTATGCTCGCTATCGCTTCCAAAATTTCAGTAGGACAGGTCTTGCCGGCTTCTTTGATGTACAAAGCGTCGCTGTCATTTCTGACCTGCTTGCACATTGCGTCTTTATCTATGATAAGTGCAGACAGCCAATAATTTGGCTCTGTTCCCTCAACGATAGGATTCATTTTAACAGGAAGTCCTTTAAGACCCTCTTTGTATCTCTCATATATTGCTTTTTTCTGCGCAATATGCTCCTCAAGATGCGGATACTGACCACGAACGACTCCTGCAATAACATTCGACATACGATAGTTGTACCCGACCTCTTCATGCTGATACCATGCCGCATTCTCACGAGCCTGCGTTGACCACTTACGAGCCTTGTTTGCATCTTCAAGGCTGTTCGTCAGCAAACATCCGCCGCTAGACCCTGTTATTATCTTATTGCCATTGTAGCTTACTGCACTGTAATCGCCAAAGCTTCCGCACTGTCTGCCGTCAATGGTAGCGCCCATAGCCTCAGCAGCGTCCTCGATCAAAAGCGCACCATGCTTCTCGCATATTCTCTTGATTTCGTCCATTCTTCCAGGAAAGCCGTATAACTCAGCACTCACTACCAGCTTGACTTCAGGATACATCTCAAAAGCCTTTTCAAGCGCCACAGGATCCATGTTCCAAGTATCTCTGTCAGTGTCGATAAAAACAGGGATACCGCCCTCGTAAACAACTGGATTGAGAGTAGCGTCAAAGGTCATGTCGCTGCAAAAAACTCTCCTGCCCTCAAGAGCGCCATGAGATATAGCAGGCTTGCCATAAAGCCTCTCGCCAGCAAGCTTACAGCACAAGTGAAGCGCAGCCGTGCAGCATGAAAGGCCAACAGCATACTTGACTTCAGACTTCTCCGCCGCTATCTTCTCGACCTCATTTATATTCTTACCGACTGTAGACATCCAGTTGGTATTATAAGCCTCAGTAACATATTCCAGCTCCTCACCATGCATTGTAGGTGACGCAAGCCATACTTTTTGTTTAAAGGGTTCTATTTTTCCCATTATTTTTCCCTCTTCCATATTTATTTCATATAAGTAACCATAATTACACTTATTCACGTTAATAATTTTACCACAAAATTTTAATCTAGTCAAGTATTTACCCCATACTTATGTATATTTTTTCAAGAATCGTACATTTTCAGCGTAATATACAATGCTAACCATTTACAAAAAGCTCAGTTTGTGCAATTTTATACTAAGCTGAAAGCTATAATTTTCTTCATTTAAAATTGTTAAATCATGAAACGTTTTGAAAAAATTTTTTTACCACAAGATTTTTGATGCAGACAAAAGCTGACTTGATTTTTATCTGCATTTTACACGGCTTTTATTGATTATCAGGCAAAACCAGCATATAATCATAATAGTAATTATGGCGAAGTATGAGAAATATGATTGGAGCGGTGTTTATGATAGTAAAAATTTTCTGTGCGGTTTTGGTAGCACTTGGCGTGAGCGTTGCAATTATTCTAGGTGGTCTGATAATTTTGGCTTCTTGTGTTAGTGGAAGCAAAAAGCCTGCTGGTGACAATACCGCTGATGACGAGGACACATTTATGTACACAAATTATATGCAGGGATTTTACCTATAACTTTTTCTACCCTGACAAGCTTTTTAAATAGTATACTCATCAAGTGGAGAGTGCTTTGCCCATAAGCATTCTCCACTTTTGGTATACCATTTTTTATTCTATCATTCGACCCCAAAAAACTATTGACACAGCCCGAAACTTATGCTATACTCTCAACAAAATCAAATGACACTACACGCAGAAAGGGCGTTTTATAATGACTGAAAAAGAAAAAATGCTTGCGGGCAAGATATATGACTCATCCGACAAGGAGCTTGCAGAATTAAGGACAAAGGCTCACAAGCTTTCACAGCAGTACAGCAGTTTGTATGAAGATGATGAGAGAAGAAACGCTATCCTTGACGAGCTTCTGCCCGACCATGGCGAGGGATTTTTTCTCCAAGGTCCTGTGTATTTTGACTATGGCGTTTTCACAAAGTTCGGCTCAGGCTGCTATGCAAACTTCAATCTGACAGTGCTTGACACCTGCCCTGTGACCATTGGCGACAACGTGTTTTTCGGTCCCAACTGCACCATTGCCACACCTGTTCACCCATTCAGATGGCAGGAGCGTAACATGAAGAAAAAGTCTGACGGCACTGTTTATGATGATGAATACGGCAAGCCTATCACAATACACTCCAACTGCTGGATAGCGAGCAATGTTGTCATCACAGGCAGAGTTACCATAGGCGAGGGCTGTGTTATCGGTGCAGGAAGCGTTGTCACCCGTGACATACCGCCAAATTCTCTTGCGGCAGGAAATCCATGCAGAGTTATCCGTGAGATAACTGAGGAGGATTCTATCAAGTACAAAGCAGAACTTTTCTGAGCAAAAAAATACCCCTGACCAGAAAATGATCAGGGGTATTTTTTATCGTATGTCATATCATTGAGTATAGACCCATTTTTTATCGGACCACGCTCCGTTATAAGTCTTTTCTCCTTTGACAGTGTAGCTTCTTACACGGACGTAATATTTTTGATATCTTGCAAGCCCCGAAACTGTCTTTTTATCGGTGCGGTTGTTTGTTACCTTTACGCTTTTTGCTCCCTTGAAGTCGGAACGCTGTGAGTATGATATTTCATATCCCGTGGCAGAGCCTTTCTGTGCATAGTCTACAAAGAAGCCTGCATATGTGCCGTAAAGCTTCTGTATCACCTGCTTTGCAGGATAGATAGCAAAGCTTTTGGTGATAACTCCGCCGTAAATGCCCTTGCCTGTGATAGTCACCTTTGCGGTGCCGACCTTTGTGTTTGCAGAATATTTCACAGTGTAGTCTGTGCCGTTTTTAAGGGTCTTTGAGCCGTATTTTACTGTGATCTTCTGCGTTATCGCCTTGCCGGTAAAGCTTTTTGAAGAAATACCGCTGACCTTTGCGTTTGCAAAATTAGTCTTTGCCGTCACAATGCTTTTAGCGTCTGACCAATTGCCGTAATAGGTCTTTCCGCCCTTGACAGTATAAGAGCGAACTCTTACATAATATGTCTTTGAAGCCCCTAATCCAAGTACCGTCATCTTATCCGTCTTGTTGGTGTTGGATCTGTAAGTGGAAGCATCTGAAAAATCAGATCTTGTGCCATACTGGACCTCATAGCCTGTTGCAGATCCTTTCTGCACAAAATCCACAAAAAAGCCCTTGTATCTTGTTTCAAGCACCTGTATCTGCTGTTTTGCAGGATTTATAACAAAGGAAACGGTCTGCTTGCCCTTATAGTTTCCGTAAAATTCAACTGTTATCTTGCCCGTGCCAACGTTCACGTTTGAGAAATACATCACCATATAATCAATATAACGCTCTAGGGTCTTATTGCCGTCCTTTATAAGCACATCAGGTGTTATCTCCTTGCCGGTGAACGACAGCGGTGTAGCATAATAAAGCTTTAACTTGGAAGCGTCCTTTGGCTGGATAGTAAAGCTTTTTGCAACAGAGCCTCTGTATTCGCCTTTTCCAACAAAGGTCATTTTTGCAGGTCCTGCGTTACGATTGGTCTTATAATAAACAGTGTAATCCACGCCCTCTTTAAGCTCTTTGCCCTCATAGGTGAGCGTTACGTCAGGCTGTTCAATATTCTTTCCTGTGTATGTGAAGCTGTTCTTGAAGCCTGATATCTCGCAGTCTGCAATGAGCTTGCTGTCAGAATACTCCGCTGTGACAGTCATATCCTTTGTGACGTTTTTATAGTCCTTATCCCAGCCTGTAAAACGCAGACCCTTTATAGCAGGGGCTTTCGGAGCTTTTGCAGACTTACCATATTCCACTGTCTGCTGACTTATCACCTTGCCGTCCTTATCCACAAACGTAACGTTATATGTATAAGGCTTCCATGCGGCATAAAGGGTCTTTGCACCGCCTGAATATGATATGCTTTCTATTCTTTCACCTGAAAGTGCAGCGTTATCATACCAGCCTGCAAAGTCTGCACCCTCTTTTGTCGGTTCGGAAAGCGTCACGCTTTCGCCTTTGCTGAGGTATTCTGGATTGCCTGTGCTGTTCGTGCCGCCATTTAAAACATAGTCGATAGTGACAAATTTTGCTTCAACAAGCTTTGCCTTTACTGTGCTGTCAGCAGTATAAACTGTGTTCGCATCGACAGCAATGCCGTTCTTGTACCATTTAAGAGCATAACCGCTTTGCACTTTGACAGCAGGATATTTCACCTTGCCGTCCTTATCAGTGCAGGCATAATGCTTGCCGTCGGGAGCTTCAAATGTTATCTTGTGGGAAGACTGCTCCCCAGGACGAGTTAGCCTTGCTTTGCCGCCTGCCATTGTCCACCTGCCGCTGTCTGTCTGCTTTCCGCCAACAGTATTCAGCGAATAAGCTGCAGAGCTTGTAACGTTAGACAAAGCCGTTTTCTTTACCTTGCTGTCAGAAAAGTTGCTATTATACCAGCAACCGGCAGATTGCTGCCCATAATAAAAAGCGTCATTATCAATGCTGCCCACCATAGCTTTAGCATTTGAACTGCTTGACTTTGCAAGGTCTGAAGCGCACTCTGTCAGGGTCAGACCACCTGCTTTGCCCACGATTCCGCCTGCCGAGCTTGTACCCTTGACAGTTCCGCTGAACGTACAGCGTTGGATAGATACCGCATCAAATTCACCAACGATCCCGCCTGCGTACTTACCGCTGACAGTTATTTTCTCAGCACTGAGATCTCTTATCTGCGCTCTGTCCTCAGCATAGCCGAACAGACCTGCATAAGAATTATTTTGGATAACAGCGTTTTTCAGAATGTGTCCGTTGCCGTCAAAATATCCGCAAAAAGGCTTTGAAGCCGTTCCTACTGCCGATATCTTTGCACCACCGAAGTCGATGTCTTTTTCAAGCACAACACGCTTTCCTGCAAAGCTTTCACCCCCTGATACACGCTTTGCGAAGTTTTTCCAATCCGTCGATGTCTTTATAACAAGACTTTGTTCCTTTATCTCTTTCGCCTTTGCCTTTATAAGAAGCTTGGCATTGGTAATATCGTTCTTTGATGCGTTTTCGTCTGCAATAACTTTCTTGCCGTTGTTGACCTCACACTCATAACCGCTCTGCTTTTCATACTTTGCCACAAGTGTTTCAAGCTCGCTTTTATCAGACTTATCTATATCATCGGTATAGGCAAATATTATAGGCTGACCAGTATAAGCGTCCTTGTCGGTAACGTCCGTCCAACTGTCACCGTCGTTGGAAATATACGCCTGACCAGGTTTCATGACCCCGTCTGAATAGCCATAAACGGTCACATAACCTGAGCCGTCATCACCGCTGAATGTCATCACGACAGAATATCTTTCGCCCTCGTCAAGCTCAACATCAGGGATATCCACGGTATAGAATCCGTCGCTTTGCACCTTTCCGCTGACCTCACATTCAAGTATCCCCACAGGAGTGCTGTCTGAAACAGAAGTGTAGACCTGCACGGTGTAGTCAGACTTTCCAGTGTAGCCAAGATACATAAAGCCCACTTTGTCAAGAAGCTCGTCTTTTTTTGCTGTAAAAACATCAGCACCGCTCATTTTGTTTTCATTGCTAACATAAAATATAGAATTATCCTTATTAGCAGGATAATGGTAATTATTATCACAGCTTTCAGTGAGGTCGAACGCCACCCAATCGGTCATTTCTGCCTCTTCATAGGATATCCAGTAATAGCCGTCCGTGCCACTGGATACTCCCCAAGAGCCCTTCACAAGCCATGCCCCGTTTTTCTTTGGCTGATAGCCTGCAAGGAAATTTGACTTGCTGTAATTATCGTCCCAGCCCACTACACTTACGGCATGATTTATTCCACTATATTTTGTAGTTTCCGGATCGTAATAGCTTTTGTTATCAAAGGTCATATACAGGTCGTCTGCATAATAGCTCACCATTACTCCGCCAAGCTCTTTTATCTTGTTTTTAATGGCGTTTCGTCCACCTGTGATAGTGGAAGCGTAATTAAGCTGATATTCGCAAACGCCCTTTTTCTCCTCAGATACGATAGTGGCTTCCGTTCCGTCGGACACGAAAGGCTCATATTCATCATAGCAAAGTCCTCTATGAGCCGCCATTGCAAGGGACGAATCCATCCACGTTCCGCCGCAATCCCATATTGACTCGTCAAATCCGCCGTTAGCATATGTAGAGAGGACAAGGCTCGGCACAGAAAACTGCACGTTTTGATTTTCAAGCCCCTTTTGGATAAGATTGCTCTCTGTGCAGGAAAGTGCCGCAAACGCCCAGCAAGTACCTGTCTGGAACTGATTTTTGATAGTCGTCAGCGTATTCTTAGATCTGGGGTCATATTTCGCAGGCAGCGAAGCCGTTGCCTTCTGTGCATAAGGTGAACCCCCGTCGTCCGTATCGACCAAATCTTCATCAGCGATCTCCGATTTTTCCAGACCTTCCTTTTCGTAGCCATAACCATTATCAGTAAAAATTATCCTGCCCATCTTGAATTTCGGGCTGTCATTATCTCCGCCATGCTCCATATCCGCAAAAGCTGCGCAAGGAAACTGCACTGACAATATCGCCGCCGTCAAAATGGCGGCACATTTATAGATCACCTTCATAAAGATCTCCTTTCTGCTTTTCTGTTATTTAGTTGCACAAAGTTTCTTTTGGTTACTATTTTAATGATTACTTTTTTATCTTTTTCTCCCCACTGAGATAATATTTTTCTTAGTAAGCACAAGTAGCACAATGCCAAGCAAAAGTATCAGCGGCCAAGTAAGATACGGTCTTTTATCATTATCAATATCGGTCACGACCTTATCAGGCTCACCATTTTTATCAGTGTTGTAATACACGTTCACTTTTTCGTTCTGACTCACATAATATGTGCCTGTGAAGATCTCTCTTGTGTACTCCTTGCCGCCAACATCAAAAGCGACAGTTATGTAATATGTTTCAGCTTTGTTGCTTGCCTTTTTGTTATGTCCCCAAGTTTTCAACTCATGGTCTATCCACTTCACATAGCCTGTGGTTTTCTCAGCACTTGACATGAAAACCCTGTTTGAAACATACTTGCTGAGATTATAGATAGTAGAGAAACCACCCATAAGAATAAAAACGATACTCAGAGCGATAAGCCCTGCATTTTGCTTTTTCATTTGATATACCCCCTGAACAGAAATGTTGTGTTAATATGAATTTATTATATCATATGAGAACATGGAAAGTCAATAAGCCTATCCCATCTTTCCATAAGTCTTATGGACATATTTATTAGTACGGTTTTGATCGTTGAGGTAAGCCGCTATTTTCTTTCTGCTGTAAGGACTTTTTTTATAAGATCATGTTGAAACTTTATTTTCTTCATTTTTTGAACAATCCTTGACTTTGTTACAAATCTGTGTTATACTAATTATAAACGAACGGTCGGTACGCATAAAAGGGGCGAAGCAACATGAAAACAACTGAGCAACAGCACAATGAGCGGAAACGTGAACTAATGGAAAAGTGCTTCGAGTGCTATGCGGAAAACGGGCTCACAGGCACAGGAATTAAAGCACTGGCCGATGCGTGCGGATGCACGAAAGCAAATTTGTATTCGTATTTTAAAAACCTTGATGAACTGATCATTGAGTCAACGGCATACTGTATGGAAAAGGTTGAGGACGACTTTATGGAGATGGCACCCACCGACCCCGAGGATGTTGTCCGTTTTGTGAAGGAGGTCCCGTATTGGACAGCAAAAAAGCACGGAAAAAAATATCGCCTGATGTATCAGATATATACGCACCCGAAGTATATCGAGCACGGCAAGAAATTCTTTGAGGGCGTGAACGAACGCTATACCGAGTACGCCAAGCGGCTGGAGCCGAAGATCGGCATTCCCTATACGGTCATCACGCCGCTGATCTTTATATTCGTCCGTGCCTGCGTTCATTATGCGATGTTTGAGGATGAATATTATCTGAAAACCCAGATGGAGGTCTTAAAACAGGGGGTCGCCCTGTTTGTGGATAAGTACAAAGCAAACCAAGCATAAGCCAATCGACCGCCGCTCATTTACGGCGTGGGCAGCGGCGCAAAGCTCCGCCGTGATAAACAATTCCGAACGGAGGAAAAAAGATGAAAACAGAAAAAAACTACTCACAGGTACACTTTTGGCGCTTTGCACCGCTCTTTTGGTGCTTTGCAGCGTGCTTGCCATAGGATGGAGCAAGGCGGCAAAAACAGGCGACGCACTGCCGGAGGTGCGAAACAACGGCACGGCGATTCAGTGGAAATACGGCGACGAAGCCGACTGGCACGACCTTGTGGCGCTTACCGAGCTGCGGGGCGCTGCCGGAGAAAACGGAACAGACGGTAAGAACGGCATTAACGGCGTTGACGGTAAAGACGGAGCCGATGGAAAAAACGGCAAGGATGGAATTGACGGTGCCAACGGTAAAGACGGAGCCAACGGTAAAGACGGAGCCAACGGCAAAGACGGTATCAACGGCACTGACGGCATTAACGCCAAAAGCATAGAGGTGCAGCGAGCTGAAACCCACATACAGTGGCGTTACGAGGGCGATGAGTGGCAGGACCTTGTGGCGATAGCCGACATCACAGGCCCCACCGGGCAGAAAGGTGCAGACGGAGCAAACGGAAAGACACCGGAGTTCCGTGTAAGCGAAAACACCCTGCAGTGGCGCTATGTCGGCGATAAAATATGGCTGAACCTGTACGATCTTTCGGTTTTGAAAGGTCTTGACGGCAAGGATGGTATAAACGGAACGGACGGAGCCGATGGAAAAGACGGAACAAACGGACAAAACGGCTCCGATGGCGCGGACGGCAACACCCCCTTCATTGGTGAAAACGGCAACTGGTGGATCGGAGAAACCGATACGGGCGTAAAGGCTGCCGGAACAGACGGTACTGACGGCATCGACGGCGAAAAGGGAGACAAGGGCGACAAAGGTGACAAAGGTGACAAAGGCGAAAAGGGAGACAAGGGTGAAAAAGGTGACAAGGGAGATGCAGGTCAGAACGGCAGCTGTTCGGGATATTTTTACGGAGAGGCAAACGCTCCGAGGACAGTACTGAATAACAGTCGTGTCAATATTTCTGTCTACGAAAAAATAAACAAGGGTGGCTTGATTTCATCCTACATGAATAATATTACACTTAAAAAAGGACATATTTACAATGTCTGCTTAAGCGGTTCTCTCGAAGTTGGTTCAAACGAATTCAACAACAGCGGCAATTACTCTATTCAGATGACAGACGGTTATGATGACGATCTGTGCAGGGAACTTACACGAATAAAAAGAGACGGGGCAAAAATACCGTATACCAATGATCAACATTCCTTTAATTTCAACAGAGTGTATGATGCGTCAAATAAAGACATTACATTGCAGTTGTGGTTTGAAAATTCGGCATACAATACTTATCTCGGTGGCTTCAGAGGTACCATTACAATAACCGCTCTTGACTGAGCCGATATACACGAAAACAGAGGTAACGGAAAATAAAAAAACGAATACTCAGTATCATGCTCACCCTTTGTATGGTTCTTTGCCTTGTGTCGACAAGTGTATTTGCCAAGGATAATATGGCAGCAGCAGTGCATGGCATGTAATCACTGTGTCCAGTGGTATTTTGACAATTGAAAACTGTGACTATACAAAATCACACAATTTCCAAAAGAAGTATAATTTATATGTAAATGATTTTTTTTGAATTTTGCTCCGTTTAAAATCATACTAATTTTAGCTTTTGATTTTTTTCATTCCAAAAACCGCCCCATTTCGTTCTATAAATTACCTCTTATAATCAAATCATGCAGACATATAATATTATTGCAAACCCGAAAAACAAATGAAAAGGAGATACGAAAATGAAAGGTATCACAACTCAGGAAGGCAGAGAAACACTCAACAAGTTCAAGATGGAAGCAGCTAACGAAGTTGGCGTAAACCTCAAGCAGGGCTACAACGGCGATCTTACAGCTCGTGAGGTCGGCTCTGTAGGCGGTCAGATGGTCAAGAAGATGATCGACGCTTACAAGACAACAGGCAACCAGTAATTTCTCCTAAAAGTCCTAAAAACTCCGCCGTGGCATTCGCTGTGGCGGAGCTTTTTACTTGAAATCAGGCAAAAAAAGTAGTATAATATACACATAGGGTCGGGGTAAAGATCATAGTAAAGAGGGATAAATATGTTGACTAAAAGAATCGCCGCAGGACTTACAGCTTTTGTTATAACAGCTTCTGCCGCACTGCTTCCGCTTCCAGAAAGCCTTAACGGCATATTGGGGAACACCGCTATATCAGCTCAGGCTTATTCTGCAAACGACGCCGTAAAAATGCCGTCAGATTTTCTGACTTTTAACAGCTCCGATCAGGTTTTCGTAAACGTGGTTTCTGCCACTAAAAACGGACTATACTATTATACTGTGGAAAACTACAAGAAGCTAATTAAATTCTATAGCTTTTCCAACAACTCCGTGAGAACTGTAGCAACGCTTGGTGACATTATAAATGTATATGCAAATAACTCCAAGATCTATTATATCGAAAGAGATACCAGCACATACAATTCCAGCGTGAAGGGCTCGTCATATTCTTATTACATAAAGACCTTTGACACCGATACGGAAAAGGTGACCAAAAGCATTAATGTGAGCAAGTATACGCCCAATGGTATTTTAAATTATCCAAACTGTTTTGGCGTTGACGATAACGGCAGGATATATTACTATGTAACAGACAGCAGCGGTGCTGAAAAAGGCGATAATCTATTTCTGCTGGACTCAAACGGAAATAAGCTGTCCTCCTGCAGCACTGAAGTTGCCATAACAAAATTCTCAGGCTTTGACAGCACAAACGGAAACTTCTATTTTGAAAGAAACGCTGATTACGTTTATTGGGGCTATACTCACAAAATGAACGCCCTTGGCTTTGGAAACATTTCAAATAACAAAATAACCGTGTCTGATAAATCTATCGACTATTTCTATCAGAAATATTACGATTATCATTATGACAATGCACAAATGCTTGGCAACGGCAAGCTTGCGTGGACTTCTTCTGCAAGCGGCACTGTAAACATCGTGGACTCTGCCAAATTCCATACATCAACAGATAATACATTATCTCTCTTTGGAAGCGTTTCAAGAGCGGAACATGAAAACAAAAATGATCTCTACAACAGCGTTGGAACAAGAACTGTATACAACAGCGAAAATGACAGCACTATCATGTATGTAAACAACAACACTCTTATGGAGTTCAACAATGATTTCAAGCAGGTCGCTTCATATAAAACAGCTTATCCTGTTTTCGCTTTGTATTATACGAACGGCACTGTGACAGCCATAGAACGTGATACTGACGGCAATTTCTACTCAGAGAATATTGCTTGGAAAATGCCTAGCAGTGTTACGATTTCAAATTCTTCCGCCACGCTCAAAACGGGCGACAGCCTTAAACTTTCTGCAAGAAGCAATTCCGATATAGACTACGGCTTCACATGGTCAAGCAGTGATAATTCTGTGGCTTCGGTTACAAAAGACGGCAAGGTGTACGGAAACAAGGCAGGCGTATGCACAATAACCGCTACCACCGACAACAGTGTGAAAGCAAGCTGTACAGTGACAGTTACGCCTATGGATAGCGACACAAAAGGCTCAGCAACTTTACTCAGCGGACGTGCAACAGACAATGCTTCAGATAACCATTACAACACATGGTCATCTGTCACAAACTCTTATCTTGTACAAAACAGCGACGGAACGCTCACAAGGCTTGAAAACACATCAAGCGGCATTGTGGTAGAAAACTACTCCGCAGACGGCAAAAAGCTTATCTCATAACGCACTATTTCAAAAGAGCTTAACATATTTGGTGGCTTTTATTCAGGAAAAGACTATAACTATCTCGTATTCGGTCAGAACAACACTTCCGAAAGCGACAGCAATGAAGTTGTGAGAGTAGTCAAATACACTAAGGGCTGGAGCAAGGTAAATTCATGCAGTATCTCAGGTGTCAATACAACAAAGCCGTTCTCGGCAGGCTCACTGAGAATGGAAGAAGCGGGCGGAAAGCTTTATGTTTACACCTGCCATGAGATGTATGCAGACAGCAATGGCATAAATCATCAGGCAAATATGCTTTTCACCATTGACGAATCCTCCATGTCCCTGACCGACTCAATGTATGACGTTTCAAATCTTACAGACGGCTATGTTAGCCACTCATTCAACCAATTCATCAAAGCCGACGAAAGTGGAAAATACATCTACAGAGTTGACCACTCAGAGTCAAGCAACTACATAATGAACGGCTCTTACCTCTCTGTAAACGGCATTACTCTCACAAAATATAAGGCTGACGGAAAATCAACAGCCGTGAGCGTTTCTATCCCTGTTAAGTTCGATATGAACAAAAGCAACTACACAGGCGCTTCAATAGGCGGTTTTGAGCTTGGCAGCGGAAACTGTCTGATAGCCTATGCAAAAGATGTTTCAAGCAGTTGTAAGACAAGAAATGTTTACATAAGCGTCACAGACGAGCTTTTCAACGGCACACAGAACATTGCCCTCACAAACTACGGCACATCAAGTAAAGTGACCTGCCGCACCCCTCAGCTTATAAAGATAAATGACAATCTGTTCCTTGTTATGTGGGAAGAATACAACAGTTCCACAGGCAAGACCGCCACAAAGACAATGACAGTTGACTCAAACGGCAAAACTGTTACCAAAGCCATTTCTCACTCCTTCGGACTTTCAGATTGTCAACCTGTTGTATGCAGTGACGGCATGGTAAAATGGTATGTCACAAATAATTCAGCACCGACCCTTTACAAACTCTCACCATTTGCACTTGACGATTATCATGAACACAGCTATACAAAAACTATTCTCAGCAATGCCACCTGCACCACCGCAGGCACAGTAAAATACACCTGCTCATGCGGTGACTCCTACACCGAAACTATCCTAGCCACAGGTCACAAGTCAAGCGGTTGGATAGTCGACAAAGCGGCTTCTATCGGAGTTAAAGGCTCAAAGCACAAGGAATGTACAGTCTGCAAGAA
>OHFQ01000643.1_pt1 | contig 16334 bp, 8 predicted proteins | sample 1567581 | NCBI WGS metagenome assembly OHFQ01 (sample SAMEA3879559, study PRJEB24766) | human gut metagenome | biome: human-associated habitat; feature: feces | place: USA | collected 1985/1987 | reverse complement strand
CCCACCACTGCCCGCTGGCCCACATGCTGCGCAAGCGGCTCCACAAGATCGGCATCCGCCGGGGGTTCCGGGCCGTATTCTCTCCCGAGCCGATGCGCGAAGGAGCCATAATCCTCTGCGAGGAGCAGAACAAGAAGTCGAACGTCGGAACGATCTCCTACATCCCCGCGCTGTTCGGAATCGGATGCGCTTCCGTGGTGATCAGGGATTTAATCGGCGAACTGGAGGGCTGAAAGCCCTCTTCAAAGGGCGGCGGACCGAATCCGCATCCGGGAACCGAGTCCGCGCCGCCGAACGCAATTTACAAAAACACAAAGGATATGCAACCGAACATCGTATTTCTGGACGAATACTCGCTCGGCGACGCCGACCTCGGGTCCATCCGCGCACTGGGCAACTACACGGGCTACGAGACGACGGCCCGCGAAGAGGTCGTCGAACGCTGCCGCGAAGCCGACGTGGTGATCACCAACAAGGTGGTTTTCCGCCGCGAAACCCTCCGGCAGCTCCCCCGCCTGCGGCTGATCTGCGTGGCGGCGACCGGCATGAACCATATCGACCTCGAGGCCGCGGCCGAACTGGGCATTGCAGTGAAAAACGCCGTGGGCTACTCGACCCACGCCGTGACGGAGACCACCATCGGCGCGGCCATCGGCCTGCTGCGACAGACGGTCTATTACGACCGCTACGTCAAGACCGCATATGCAGGATCGCCCCTGCAATACCACTTCGGGCGCACCACACACCAGCTTTACGGCTCGAAATGGGGCATCGTCGGGCTGGGCAACATCGGCCGCAGCGTCGCCCGCGTCGCCGAGGCGCTGGGATGCCGCATCGCCTATACCTCGACCTCGGGCGTCGTGCGCGAGGAACCCTATCCCGAAAAGCCGCTCGACGAACTGCTCCGCTGGTCGGACATCGTGTCGATCCACGCTCCCTTGAACGACCGCACGCGCGGCCTCGTCGGAGCCCGGGAATTGGCCCTGATGAAACCTTCGGCCCTATTGATCAACGTAGCCCGAGGTGGCATCGTCGATGAGCAGGCCCTCGCCGATGCGCTCGACAACAAGCGGCTGGCCGGTGCCGGAATCGATGTCTTCTCGCGCGAGCCGATGTCGCCGGACAACCCCCTGCTGCGTGTAACAGACCCCGACCGGTTGCTGCTCTCGCCCCACACGGCCTGGGCCCCGGTCGAAGCACTCGAAACATTGGTCGGCTGCATCGAACGGAATATCGAAACCTTTTTGGCCGAACAGCGATAGTAAGACGCCGCCGAAGCGACCGAATGAGAAAACCCCGGACTGAACTTAAGTTCAGTCCGGGGTTTTCTTCGATTTTTCTGTTATGAATCAAACAATTCCGATGCGCACCGGTCCGCGAGCCCTGGCAGCCTCGTAATCCGCATCGGTAAATGTATAAGTCCATTCCACGACGTATTTATCCCCCTCTTCATAAGCCTTGTAAACATAACGATCGGGATCCTGCAAACTTTTCGGAACCGCAACTTCTCCGAGTCCCGACGGATAATAATTTTCCATATAACAGTAAATTATAACTCCTTCTGTAAAAGAATCGTAGATAACATGAGTTTCTCTTCCGTCGAGAAAAGTCTGCAAATCCACGGGCGAAGGTCCTTCCAATTCTTTTACAGCCCGCTCTCCATACTTTATTCCCTGGGATCTCGTGATGCACCCCTCTACATAGAAATATTCGATCCTATGATTGCACCTATTCTCCCACACGAACCGGCTGACATAGGACGAATAGGTTTTATCGTCGCTGTCATTGCAACTTACAAGAGAGCACAGCACGACGCAAATCATCCACAAATAAAGAATCTTTCTCATAATTTAAATTCAGGCTGATTTGACTTCATTATAAAAGTAATAGATAATATTCGAAAATACAACTTCGTTTCTTGAATCTTTTAAGAAAATTCCCGGAAATCGAATCCGACTTCCGGGAAGAATCAAATGCCTGATATTCCTAAAAATTAAATTTCCCCAAGCGTAATATGCACCGCACCCCGGGCTTTCGCCGCCTCGTAATCGGCATTGGTGAAAGTATAAACCCAAACCAAAGCCAGACTACCGTTTTTCTCCTTATTTACCAAAGTATAGCGCTGCACGTCCTGCAAACCCTTTGGCACAGCGGAATTACCCGACCCCGACGGGTCGTAGTTTTCCATATATGCATACGTTTCGCCATCGACGACAAACTGCTCATACCACAGCCCCATCTTTCGGTCCTCAATATAGTCCGACAAACCTTCCGGTGAGCCGGACACCCGCACGGAAACATACTTTCCACGATTAATCCCGTCATGCCACCGATACCCTCCTTCTACATAAAAGAAATCGATTCGATAATCGCTCTCATTTTTCCATTCGATCCAATATTCATCGACCGGTTCGACCTGCTTCTCGTCGTCGCCACAACCGCTCGAAAAGATCAATGCCGAAAGCGCCGCAACGCAACAGATAAACTTTTTCATAGGCATTAAATTAAAATTCAAAAAAATACCCTTCACGAATATAACATCATTTATGAAAAATACAAAATATTCGGGAATAAATCCTCCCGAATCCTCTAAAAAAGATTTGCACTGAAAAACATCTGTTTTTCAGTGCAAATCAAAATCAATATAGAATCCGCTCTATATCATCTATAAGAGTTCCCCTACTTAAATTTCACCAGCGAATGTCCTGTCATGGCTTCGGGCTTTTCGAGCCCCATCAGGTCGAGGACCGTAGGGGCTACGTCGGCCAAGATACCGTCGCGGACCGTTTTCACGCGGTCGGAAACCACGACGATCGGCACCGGATTGAGCGAATGAGCCGTATTGGGCGTGCCGTCGGCATTGACCGCATTATCGGCGTTGCCGTGATCGGCGATCTGCACGACCTCGTACCCATTGCGACGGGCCGCCTCGACGACTTTGGCCACACACGCATCGACAGCCTTCACCGCTTTCTCGATCGCCTCATAAACTCCCGTATGCCCCACCATATCGCCGTTGGCGAAATTCAGGCAGATGAAATCGTATTTCTGCCTGTCGAGTGCCCCGACCAGCTTGTCGGCCACCTCGTAAGCGCTCATCTCGGGCTGAAGGTCGTAAGTCGCCACCTTCGGAGAAGCGACCAGAATGCGGTCCTCGCCCTCGAACTCCTCCTCGCGGCCTCCGTTCAGGAAGAAGGTCACATGAGCGTATTTCTCCGTTTCGGCGATACGGAGCTGCGAAAGCCCCTGCCGGGCGACATACTCGCCGATCGTGTCGGCCACGTTCTCCTTGTCGAACAGGATATGCAGCCCCTCGAACTTGGCGTCATAGGGCGTCATACAGCAATAGTAGAGCGGCAGCGTGTGCATGCCCTGCTGCGGCATATCCTCCTGTGTGAGTACGATGGTCAGCTCCTTGGCCCGGTCGTTCCGGTAGTTGAAGAAGATCACCACGTCGTTCGGCCGGATCATACCGATCGGATTGCCGTCCTCGTCGATCCGCACGACGGGCTTCACGAACTCGTCGGTCACCCCTTCGTCGTACGACTTCTGCATCGCCAGCGCCATATCGGACGAATGTTCGCCCTTGCCCTCGACCAACAGGTCGTAGGCCACCTTCACACGCTCCCAACGCTTGTCGCGGTCCATCGCGTAATAACGGCCTACGATCGAGGCCACGACGCCCGTCGATCGTTCCCGCATGTGCTTTTCCAGCCGTTCGATGAATCCCTTGCCGCTGTACGGATCGGTATCGCGGCCGTCCATAAAGCAATGCACGTAGGTACGTTCGATGCCGTATTTATCGGCGATGTCCGTCAATTTGAGCAGATGATCCAGCGACGAGTGCACTCCGCCGTCCGAAACCAGTCCCATCAGGTGCACGCTCACCCCGTTCGATTTGGCGTATTCGAACGCCTTCACGATTTCGGGATTCTTCAGAATCGAATCGTCGCGGCAGGCCCGGTTGATCTTCACCAGATCCTGATAGACTACCCTGCCCGCACCGATATTGAGGTGCCCCACCTCCGAATTGCCCATCTGCCCATCGGGCAGGCCGACGTTTTCGCCGTCCGTACGCAACTGCGCATGAGGGTATTTACGGGTCATTTCCGAAATATAGGCAGGATGCACCTGTGCGATGACATCCCCCTTCTGTCCGTCGCCGATGCCCCAACCGTCGAGGATCATCAGCAATACTTTGCGATTACTCATCCGAAACATTACTTTACTTGTTCCACAATCAGTTCTACGGCCTTGTCGATAGCCGCCTGGATGCCATCGGGGTTCTTACCGCCCGCCGTCGCCAGGAAAGGCTGTCCGCCGCCGCCGCCGTTGATGGCTTTGGCCGCCTCGCGCACCACGACACCGGCATTGACTCCCTGCGCCACGATATCGTCGCCCAAAGCGACGGTGAGCGTCGGCTTGCCGTCATTGATCGATCCGATCACCAGTACGATATTCTTCGAACGCGAACGCACGGCGAAAGCGAGGTCCTTGATGAAATCCGGCCGGCGATCGGTCTGCGTAGCCATCAGCCGCATCCCGCCACGCTCGGGCGTAGAATCGACGATCTTCGCGGCCCACTCGGCCACCTGTTCGCGGCGGATGGCCTCCATCTCGTGCTTCAAAGCCTCGTTGCTTTCCATGATCTTCTTGATCGACTGAAGAATCTGCGGGTTATTGAGATAATCGGCCACGTTGCGCATCGTATCTTCGGCCGCATAGATCACCTCCTCGGCCTTCGCCCCCGTCGTGGCCTCGATACGTCGTACACCGGCGGAAATGGCGCTTTCGTTCAGGATCTTGAAGAACCCGATATTACCCGTAGCGCTCACGTGAGTACCGCCGCACAACTCGACCGAGGTGCCGAAGCGCACCATACGCACCCGGTCGCCGTATTTCTCGCCGAAGAGCATCATCGCCCCGGCCGCTGCAGCCTCTTCCTTGGTGGCATCGCGTTTCTCCTCGAGGGGATAGTTCGCGCGAATGGCACGATTGACCAGTTGCTCGACCCGGCGCAGCTCCTCGTGCGTCACCTTCTGGAAGTGCGAAAAGTCGAAGCGCAGGTATTCGGGCGTCACGAGCGAACCTTTCTGCTCGACGTGCGTACCGAGCACCTTGCGCAGCGCTTCATGCATCAGATGGGTCGCCGTATGGTTGTTGGCAGCCGCCTGACGTTTCTCCGGATCCACGACGGCCATGAAGGTCGCCTCGGGATTTTCGGGCAGTTGGGTAACGATATGGATAATCAGGCCGTTCTCCTTCTCGGTAGCCACGACCGGGATCCGTTCGTTGGCGGTTTCGATATAGCCGATATCGCCGATCTGACCGCCGGAATTGCCGTAGAACGGAGTGCGGTCGAACACCAACTGGTAGGAAACGCGTCCTTTGGAGGACACACGGCGGTAGCGGGCGATCTTCACCTCGGCGCTCAGCGTGTCGTAACCGATGAACTCGCTCTGCTTGATATGGATCAGCTCCTTCCAGTCGTCGGTATCGACCGCAGCAGCGTTGCGCGAACGCTCCTTCTGCGCCTGCAGCTCCTTCTCGAAGGCCTCCAGATCCACCTCGATCCCCTGTTCGCGGGCGATCAGCTCCGTCAGGTCGATCGGGAATCCGTAGGTATCGTACAACAGGAAAGCGTCCTTGCCGGAAATGCGTTCGCCGCCGCTCTTGCGAACCTCGGCCATCACGCCGTCCAACAGGTTGATGCCCGTAGCGAGCGTACGCAGGAAGGAGCTTTCCTCCTCCTCGATCACCTTCTCGATCAGCGTCTGCTGGGCCTTGAGCTCGGGGAACTGCCCGCCCATCTGATCGACCAGACCGGCCACCAGACGGCAGATGAAGGGCTCGTTGAAGCCCAGGTAGGTATAGCCGTAGCGGACGGCGCGGCGCAGAATGCGGCGGATCACGTAGCCCGCCTTCACGTTCGAAGGAAGCTGTCCGTCGGCGATCGAGAACGAAATGGCACGCAGGTGGTCGGCGACCACGCGCATAGCCACGTCGCACTTCTCATCCGCACCGTACGTTTTGCCAGACATGGCGGCGATGCGCTGGATCGTAGGTTGGAACACGTCGGTATCGTAATTCGACTTTTTCCCTTGCAGAATCATGCAGAGGCGTTCGAAACCCATGCCCGTATCGATACAGTTGGCCGCCAGGGGTTCGAGCGAACCGTTCGCCTTGCGGTTGAACTGCATGAAGACCAGGTTCCAGATCTCGATCACCAGCGGGCTGCCCTGATTGACCATCTCGCGGCCCGGCACGGCGGCAATCTCCGACTCGTCGCGCAGGTCGTAGTGGATCTCGCTGCAAGGTCCGCAAGGGCCTACGTCGCCCATCTCCCAGAAGTTGTCGTGCTTGTTGCCGCGGATGATGTGATCCGCAGGCAGGTATTGCAGCCAGATGTCGTAGGCCTCCTGGTCGAACGGCACCCCGTCTTCGGGACTTCCCTCGAACACGGTAGCGTACATGCGGCTCTTGTCCAGTCCGTACACCCCGGTCAGCAGCTCCCAGGCCCAGCCGATCGCCTCCTTCTTGAAATAGTCGCCGAACGACCAGTTGCCCAGCATCTCGAACATCGTGTGATGGTAGGTGTCATGGCCGACCTCCTCCAGGTCGTTGTGCTTGCCCGACACGCGCAGGCACTTCTGCGTATCGGCGGCCCGGGGATAGGGACGGGGAATATTCCCGAGGAAAATGTCCTTGAACTGGTTCATACCCGCGTTGGTGAACATCAACGTCGGGTCGTTTTTCACCACCATCGGTGCCGACGGTACGATCACATGGTCCTTCCCTGCGAAGAAATCGAGGAAAGCCTGACGAATTTTGTTGGATTCCATATACTGTGTTTTCAATTCTTTGCGTTGTTCATAAGACACACTCCGCAGATTCCGGCTGCCTGTGCTCAGGCTGTCATCCGCTCGAATCCGCGAAACTTAAAGAAGTTACAAGATTGCAAAATTACATATTTTACCTTAATTTTGCATCACTTCCAAGGAGTTTTTCAGATCATGGCACGAAAAAAGCAGACGTTCGATCCCCACGCCCTGACCCGTGAGGTGGTTTCGGCCACTCATGAGGTGGTCACGGTCCCGTTCCGCCTGCGCACCTACCGTGTCATTCGCAAAATCCTCATCATCTTCATCGCAGTATCGATCGTCAACGTCGTCTTCGCGAATGTCTTCTACACGCCGAAAATGTACCGCATCCTGCGCGAAAATTCGGAGCTGGTCTTCAAATACCGGCTCCTTCAGGACAAGATCCGCGCGGAGCAGCGCAAACTGAACGAAATACACCACCGCGACAACTTCGTTTACCGGGCTTTGTTCTCGGCCGACACCCTGAATATCGGAGGCATCTACACCCCCTATCCGGCGTCCAAATACGCGGCTCTGGCGGGCGACGAATACGCCCCGCTGATGATCGGCACGTGGCAGCAGCTCGACGCTTTCGGCCGCCAGCTCTACCGTACCTCCGTTTCGTTCGACGAGTTGCAAATCCTGGCCAAGAACAAGGAGAACATGTCCACGGCGATCCCGGCCATCTGGCCCATCGACCGTCAGGCCCTGCGCCACGGCATCGAGCCGTTCGGCTACCGCAACCACCCGATCTACCACCGACGCATCCTGCACAAAGGCATCGACCTGGCGGCCAACATCGGCAACAACGTCTATGCCACGGGCGACGCGACGGTACAGTCCACCGACCTGGGACAGCCCCGCAGAGGCTACGGCAAGCAGATCCTCCTGAACCACCAGTACGGCTACCAGACCCGCTACGCCCACCTGAGCCAGATCTTCGTCAAACCCGGCGAGAAGGTCGTGCGCGGACAACTGATCGGCAAGGTCGGCAACACGGGCGGCGTGACCGGCCCCCATCTGCATTACGAGGTGATCCACATGGGACAGGTCGTCAATCCGATCAACTATTTCAACCGCAATATGACCAACGAGGAGTACGAGCGCCTGATGGAACAGATGCAGGAGCTCAACCTCGATACCTTCGACGAATAACATGGCAAGAACCCGCAGACCGATCAAATACGCCACACCGCGCACGCCCAAACAGAAGGCGATCCGCATCACGTTTCACGTACTGGTGTGGTTCGGCGCAGCCATCCTCTACTACGTCGGGTTCTCGCTCTTCTTCGACACGCCCGTCGAATACGAGCTCAAGCACTCCACCGATCAGTTGAGGAGCGAATACACCCGGCTCGAAGCCCGCTACGACTCGCTGCGCACGGTGATGGAAAATGTTTCCGAACGCGACCGCAACGTCTTCAACATCCTTTTCGAATCCGATCCTTACGATTTCGACACCGAATATGAAACCAAGCGGCTCGCAACGTACGAAAGCCTGCTGGACAAATCCGACCGTCAGATCATCCTGGAACTCAAAGAGAAGGTCAGACAATCCGAAGCGACGCTGACCAAGCTCAACGAATCGTACCTCGAACTGCAACGTCTGCTGGATACGGTCGGCGACGGCCGCAACCGGATTCCGGCCATACAGCCCGTTATCAACCAGCAGCTCACGCTGCTTACCGCCTCCTACGGCATGCGCATCCATCCCTTCTACCGCACCCTGCAATCCCATCAGGGCGTCGATTATACGGTGCCCGAAGGTTCGCGCGTCTTCGCCACGGCGGACGGCCGCGTGAAGGAGATCGCCTCGCGCTCCACAGCGGGCCGTACCATCGTCATCGACCACGGCAACGGTTACGAAACTTCGTACAGTCACCTGCTGGCGGTCAATGTACGCCGCGGGCAGGAGGTCCGTCGCGGCGACATCATCGGACTTTCGGGCAACACGGGCCTTTCGATCGCACCCCACCTGCATTACGAAGTGCGGCACAACGGCATGCGCGTCGATCCGATCCACTATTTCTTCATGGAACTGTCGCCCGTCGAGTACCAGCGGATCATCCGCATCGCCCAGTCGGGCATGCAGTCCTTCGACTAATTTTTCGAATCGCGAATGAAAAAAGAAACGGCTATCTATCCCAGCCACCGCAAATTGCTGGGCACGACGCTCGCCGCAGCGATCATGGCGGCACTCTCCTGCCTGCTCGTCATCGTACAGCCGCACGGGACGTTCGGGCTGGTCATCGGCATCGCAGGATTGATCTTCTTCGGGGGAGGCTTCTGCATCTTATTTATCATGCTGCTGAAAAATTTTTTTCGAAGCAAGCCGACCCTGTTGCTGACTCCGGACAGTCTGCGGATTTATGCACCTGCAAAAGGGATCTACCTCACGATCGAATGGCAGCGCATTGCGGATTTCAGCGTATTCCGAACCTACGGGCAGAAATTCATCCGGATCGAACTCCACGATCCCGACCGGGCGATCGACGAGGAGAAAAACCGGATTGCCAAAGAGCTTATGCGCTGGCAAATGAAATACTTTGGATCCCCCTACGCAATCACGGCTTCAACAGTCGATATCGGCACGACGGAACTCGAAAAAATCCTGCGGGAGTATTTACAGGCATCCCGCGAAAAATCCGTTGTGAACTGACCGACCCTCCCGCAAAAGCGGTTCTCCGAGCCGATCCCGCATATCGTCGGAAATACGCTCGCACCGTCCGTCAATGAATCAGATCAAGATATGAGGCGCTCTATGGCCGGTATTTACAGGCTGCAAACTGATTTTCCGAACGTGATTATACACTTTCATATACACCTCTTCGGGAGCACAGTGGCCCAGACTCCCTCCGAAAAGAGGATTCAGGGACAGAATTATGAACGCGGGCACCAGCCGCGAAAAGCGATCGTCGGACAAGGGGCAGATTGAAAATGTAATCGCCTTTCCGAAAAGACGACACGGAGAAAATCGCTGCGACATGCCCGCGTCAGCGTTTGCAGATCTCGCGGAAATCGCAATAGCGGCAGGTATGCTCGGCATCCTCGCATTGACGGAACGGAATCGCCGGATCGAACATCTCGGCGAGGGTTTCGCGCAACAGCCGTTCGAAAGGCTCGCGGTATTCGGAATAGCGTACGCCCGTGCGCCCCAACTCCCGATCGACGAGCCGGGACGAATAGTCGTCCCGGTGCATGGCCCGCACGTAATAGAGCGTCGGCTCGGCATCCACCCCCCGCGAATGGAAAAGCATCATCGAATAGAGCAACGTCTGTAAAATATTGGATTGACGCTGTTTGGCCTCTCCACGAAAGAGCGCTTCGACCCCCTGGAAATCGAGGTGCGGTTCGCCGGTCTTATAGTCCACGACCCGCAGCGTACCGTCCGGCAGGCGGTCGATCCGGTCGGCCAGGCCCCCGAAGACCACACGCAGGGATTTTCCGGCGCTTTCGAACGCAAACTCCTGCCCGATCCGCTCCTCGAGTCCTTCGACCGTAAAATCGTCATGCGCGGCGTCGTAAGGCAATACGCCGCCCCGAATATAGCGGATTACAATATCTTTGACCAACAACAGATTACCGCTATAATCCTCAACCGTCGCTTCAACATCCTGCAAATAGTTTTCATTGATGGCCGCAACTACCGCCTTCTCCACTTCGGACGAACGAGTCAGCGCACGCAACGCCTCTCCGCAGCCGGTCTTCCCGACAAAGGGAGCATAGAGCCGCTGCAAAGCCGCATGGAGAATCGTACCGAACATCGGTGCATCGACCTCCTCCGAAATCTCGTTGTCCGGCTCCAACCGGGCCACGGAGTGAAAATAGAAGCGCAGGGGACAAGCCACATACCGGAAAAAAGCCGTAGGCGACAGCCGCACGGGATCGTCCGGCGCGAGGAAGCGAGCCAACTTTTCGGCGGTTTCCCCTTGCTTGGGGACCTCGATCGGCGGGGTTTCCATCCGATTGACATCGATACCGACCTCCCGGCGGAGGATCTCGAAGGGAGTTTCGTACTCCAGTTGATAGATGTAACGGCTCTGTTCGCCGGTGGTCTTGTCGTCGGCATGAGCGCAATAGAGCATCCGCACGTTCTCGGCCCGTTGCAGCAAACGATAAAAATAGTAGGCGTAAACCCCCTCGTGATGCTCCGGCGTAGGCAAGGCATAAGCCGCCCGCAGGTTGTAGGGAATGAACGAAGTACCGGTCACGACACTGCCTGGAAAGTTGTCGTCGTTCATCGAGAGCAAAATGACGTTGCGGAAATCGAGGTTGCGGGTTTCGAGGATACCCATAACCTGAATTCCCTCCAAAGGCTCTCCCTCGTAAGGAATACGCAGGGTTTGCAGATGTCGGCGAAGAAGTGAAGTATAGATCGATATAGATAATTCTATTTCACAATTATTCAGTGAATTGCGAAGTTTTATCACCTCTTCGGAAATGACGTTCAGGAACTCTACGCGGCGGCGTGCCTCCGTATCTTCGTAAGGCATCCGGGCAATCTGCGCGATCACCGCCAGCAGGTAGTCCGAAAATCCGCGCCACCCCTCGACGCTCCGGAACAGCGTAGCAAGCAACGGCGTGCAGGCCAGCCACTCCGCTGCGACCGTGATACGCCGGTTTCGGACGATCTCCTCCTGCATACGGACGATCCGGGAGGGGTCGCTTTCGAGGATATAAGGGTGCGACAGAAGTCCCAGCACGTCGGCGTGGTAAAAAAGCGGTTTGCCCTCCTTCTGCCAGGCATGGTTTTGCAGTTCGATCAATCGTTCAACAAACGAATAGGAAAGGCTCTGTTTCAGTGGATAACCCATCGTCACATTCACCTTTCCAATCTCCGCAGGCAGAGCATGCAGCAAGGGCAGCAGCAGGTTTTCATCCGTGAGCACGACGGCAGTCTCCTTCCCCAGCGGCCCCTGTTCGGCAGCCAGTTCCCGCAGGATCGAAGCCACGTACTTGCATTGCACGGCGTTCGATACCGTGGAAATCGCTTCGATTCGCTTCGGCGACCGGAAATGATCGTGCGGAAGTTCGCGCCGGGCGGGAAACAGGATCCGGTTCTCGCGCAGGAACATACCGGCCTCCTGGTCGGCATTGTCCGTATAATAAGTATCGTAATCCCAGTAGAAATCGGTTTCGGCAGCCGTGGAGAGAAACTTGAAAAGCCGTTTCTCGCACTCCGAGAGCGCGTTGAAGCCCGCCACGACGAACCGCCGGGACTCCGGGAATGCGAAACCGCCGGCCTTGATCCGCTCGGCGGCCGCCCGGTGTACCATCCCCGTATAGGCCATCCCCAGCGACCGGAGCCGCTCGCGGAAAGTCCGATAGACCGGGCCCAGCGTCTGCCAAACGGCCAGGAAGCGGCGTTTCTCCTCGGAAAGGGAGGTTTCGTCCGTGAAATTGGCCCAGAAAGCGATGATTTTCAACTGGACGGGGCTCAAATACGAAACGTCGGCCTCCAACTCCTTGATGTCGGCCAGGTTGCGGAAAAGCATATCGGCGTCGATCAGGTACTTGTCGATCGTATCGAAGTCCGTGAGGAGCATCTCCCCCCAGAAATAGAACTTGTCGAAAGATTCGGGATGAAATTCCGAATAGACTTTATACAGTTCGGTCACCAGACGCACCCGGTCGCCGATGCGGAGACCCGAAATCTCGCTCATCAACTCGTCGATAGTCGTCCAGCGGGGCTGCCACAAAGGACGTTCGGCGATGCCGGACAAGGCGTCGATAAAGAAAAGCCGTGCACGTCGGGAAGGGAACAGAACAGAAAGGGACGAAATATCGTCCCCGTATCTGTCGTATAAATCGGCAGCGACCTCCTGCAGGAATCCCGGCATGGCAAGTGCGCTATTTGAAGGTGATCTCGCCCCCGATCAGGGAGTTTGAAGTGTGCAGCAACTCGGGCTCTCCGATGCAGGTGATCCGGCCCTTCGTACCGACCGACGCCTCGAGGCGCTCCGGAGCGGTGATGGTCACGTCGGCCTTGGAGGTGGAATTGACACGCACGGACATCACTTCGACAGCGGCAGCGTCCACCTGGGCCGTGGAAACATTCAGATCCCAGTAACGGACCTTGCCCGTCAGGACCACGACGCTCTTGCCCGTCACATCCATCTGAAGATCCTTCACATCAAGCGCCGCGCTGACGACCGCCCCGTTGGAAAACCAGCACCGGGCCTGCGGAAAGTCGATCGGTTCCCCGAACGTGGCATTCGCCCCCGAAATACGGATCTCCTCCAGGTTGTTGTAATAAACCGTCACCTCGGTTTCGGAACGTTCGCGGGCGCCGATGCGCTCGGAAATCACGAGCATCTTATTCTTGTTCACCTCCGCCGTGAAGCGGCTGTCGTAAACGCCTTTGGTGTTGAAAATGATCTTGGGAGCCTGATCCATAGGCACCCGCTCGAACCGGATCCGGAACAACCCCTCGACGATCACACCATTGAAGGAAGGAAGCCACTCCATTTTCTCGCCGCTCGCCGCTGCGATTTCGGGAGCCAACTCCCCCCGATCGATCAGATCATTCTGGGCCGAAGCCGTAAATCCCAGCGTCAGGAGCGCCAGGCTCAATATCCATCTTTTCATAGTTTTTTCTGTTTTTTGCTTTTTCGTAACGCCAAGATACGATATTTTTTTGAATTTCTCCGTCCGTTTCCCATTTTATCGCTACCTTTACCAAAAAAACGTCGGTTTAGCCGGCAGGCATCCGGCTCCGGCAGCCTTCATCCGCCACCGGCATCGATGCGGCCGGAAAAAATGCCCGGGCAGCAGCAAACCTGCCGCAAAGCGGGATTCCACCGGCCGCTTCCATCCGACATTTTGAAGCGATAACCAAGTGAGAGCGAGAATACTGAACGCCAGCGCCGGGTCGGGCAAGACCTACCAGCTGGCATACAAATACGTGCGGGACGTGGTCGAGCAACCCACGCTGTACCGTCACATCCTGGCCGTCACGTTCACCAACAAGGCCACCGAGGAGATGAAATCCCGCATCCTGTCGGAGATACATACGCTGGCCTCGGGCGGCAAAAGCGGCTACCTGGCCAGCCTGTGCACGGAGCTGTCGCTCGACGAACGGACCGTCCGCACCCGAGCTCGGGAAGCCCGGACCCGCATCTTGCACGACTATTCGCGGTTCACGATCCTCACCATCGATACCTTTTTCCAGCGCATTCTGCGGGCTTTCATCCAGGAGTTGGGACTCGATCTGAACTACAACGTAGAAATCGAAACCGCCTCGGTACTCTCCAAGAGCGCGGATGCGCTGGTCGAACAGATCCGCATCGACGAAGAACTGCAACGGTGGCTCACGGCCTTCGTGCAGGAGCGCATCGAAGACGGCAAACGCTGGGATGTACGCGAAGGCATCCTCGCCCTGGGCAACGAAATATTCAAGGAGAGCAACCGCGAAACCCTCTCGGCGGAGCGTTCCAAGGCCGAACTGGACCGGATCGTCGGCAAGGCGACGGGGAGGGCCAAGGCCGGGAAAAAGGAGTTTCAGGAATTGGGCGTTCGGGCCATGAACCTCATGAATACCGCTGGCGTCACGACGGCCGACTTCACCGGCAAGAGCCGCAGCTTCGCGGGCTACTTCGCGGCCGCAGCCGCCGGAGAGATCAAAGCACCCACAGCTACCGTGCGCAAGATGAGCGCGACGACGGAAGGCTGGTGCGCCAAGGACTCGCCGGCCCTGCCGCTGGTCGCGGAGCTTCAGCCGCTGCTGGCCGAACTGTGCGCCCGTTACGACCGCAGCATCCGCTTCTGGAACACCACCGACCTGCTGCGCGAGAACTACCGCAGCTTCGCCCTGCTGCAGGACCTTTACGGCAAAGTACGGCAGATGTGCAGCGACGAGAACGTGATGATGCTCTCCGAGACCAAAAACATCCTCTCGGAGTTCATCCGCCACAACGACGCCCCGTTCATCTACGAAAAAGTCGGCAACCGCTACGACCGGTTCATGATCGACGAATTTCAGGACACCTCGACCCGGGAGTGGGAAAACTTCCTGCCCCTGCTGGGCAACGCCATGGCACAGTCGGAACAGACCTCGGTGCTGATCGTGGGCGACATCAAACAGTCGATCTACCGCTGGCGGGGCGGCGACTGGGAGATCCTGCACCGCCGGGCGGCACGGGAGCTGGGAGAAGCGAGCACCGAAACGATACACCTGAAGGAGAATTTCCGGAGCTTGCCGCTGGTGGTGGAGTTCAACAACCGGATGATCGGCAAGGTGGTCGAAAGCGACAACACGGCACTGAACCAACTGCTCGCCCAGGCTCCGCCGCACGCCCTGGGGGGAAAGGCCCGGGAAGAGCTGCGCGACACCCTGCAGGAGGCCTATTGCGAACACGCGCAGAGCGCCCGCAAGAAAGGGCTGCATCCCGGCTACGTCAATATCACCCATTACGCTGGCGAGCCGCCCCTCATCGAACGCATCAAAGCTCTCGTGAACAAGGGGTTCCGCCCAAAAGATATGATGATTCTGGTGCGCAGCGGCACGGACGGCACCAAAGTCGCCTCGGCACTGCTCGACTTCAAGCGCCGGAACACGGATCCCCGCTACCGGTTCGACGTGATGACGCAGGAGGCGCTCATCGTCGGCACGGCACCGATCAGTTCGTTCGTCATCGCCTGCCTGAAGCTGGCCATGAATCCTGCGGATTCGCTGAGCCGGGCCATTTACAACCATTTTTCAGCCAAACCCTCCTTCGATGCGGAACTCACGGAAGAGGAGGTCGTCTTTCTCAAATCGCTGCGGCTGTTCCCGCCCGAAGAGGCGTTCGAACGGATCGTCATGCGGTACGACCTTCAGGAGCGACGGGAGGAGATCGCCTACCTGCAAGCCGTGCACGAACAGATCATCAACTTCTGCGCGGGCCGCGTAGCCGACATTCCCCTCTTCCTCAAATGGTGGGACGAACAGGGAAGCGGCCGCTCGCTGAGCGTCGAACAGGGCGAAACGACCATCGAAATCACCACGATACACAAGGCCAAAGGGTTGGAAAAAAAGGTGGTGCTGATCCCCTACTGCAACTGGACGCTCAATCCCAAATCGAGCGGACTCTCGGCGAACATTGTCTGGGCCGAAGGCACGGACGAGGAGCTGGAGGAAATCGGCCGATTCCCGGTGCGGTATAAAACCAGCATGGGCGAATCGCTCTTCTCGGCCGACTATTACCGGGAGATGATCTACGCGCACGTGGACAACATCAATCTGCTGTACGTAGCCCTGACACGGGCCGTGGAGTCGCTGCACATCTTCATCCCGCAGAAGGGAGCCAAGGGACCGAACGTCGGACAGTTGATCCTGCAAAACATCGCCCCGGAGGACGGCACGGTCCGGCTGGACGGGCTGGAGGGCAGCTACTCCCGGGACGAAGCCGCCGAAACCTACGAATTCGGCGAATTCGCCGGACCGGAGCCGGATACGCACCGGAAAGCGAAAGCCGCGCACGTCCTGCTCGGGGA